>CEAR01012005.1_pt1 | contig 94362 bp, 89 predicted proteins | sample 557461 | NCBI WGS metagenome assembly CEAR01 (sample SAMEA3182075, study PRJEB8094) | gut metagenome | biome: human; feature: gut; material: Stool; isolation source: human stools | place: Canada | collected 2012-03-14 | reverse complement strand
GCGCCGAAGACCTTGACCTCCTCGGCCTCAAAGCTGGGGGCCATGGTCTTATACGGATGCTCCCAGTCGGCCACGACGCCGAGGCGCTTGAAGCCCTCCATCTGCACGTCAATATAATGCTGCGCGAAGTCATGGCAGGCGGAGCGGAACTCCGGGATGGGCATGGCCTTGTGGTTGAGCTTGTTCTGCTTGATGATGGCGGACTCAATCGGCATGCCGTGGTTATCCCAGCCGGGGATGTAGGGGGTATAGTAGCCGCGCATGGCCGCGGAGCGGACCATGAAGTCCTTGAGGCACTTGTTGAGCGCGTGGCCCATGTGCAGCGCGCCGTTGGAGAACGGAGGGCCGTCGTGCAGGGCAAAGAGGGGCTTGCCCTCGTTCTTCTTGAGCAGCTCGTTGTAAAGATCGAGCTCCTGCCAGTGCTTCAGCATGTCCGGCTCGCGCATCGGCAGACCGCCGCGCATCGGGAAGCCCGACTTGTTCATGTTGAGTGTCTGTTTGTATTCCATAATTCCTCCTGAAAAAACAACGCGCCCTGAGCCAGAGCTCAGGGCGATAAATTACCGCGGTACCACCTGAATTCCCGCACGCGCACGCGCCTGCGGACACTCGTCTTCTGTAACGGGAAGTCCCGTCCGGGCTTACTTGGGAAACTCCCGTTCGCCCCGGCTGCTCCAAGGGGATCTTCGGGGCCCGTCACCGCTGCCTTACACCGCCCGGCAGCTCTCTTTGCGTCTCAGAAGCCCGTACTTGTCCTTTTCATCGCATATTCCAGCTACAGTGTACCCACTTTTCCCGCGCTTGTCAAGAAATTATCGGGTGAAAATTCAATAATTGTTCAAATCTGAACGCCCGCCGTGCGATTGCAAACGACGGCCGCTTGTGGTATGCTTATGGGACACCACAGGCAGCTTTGTCCATTGCGCCCGCGCGCTTCGGCGGTGCTGCCCATAGAACTTGGAAGGATGGAACACATCATGGACGAAAAGACCAGCAGCGCTCCCATGCAGGAAGACCCGCAGAAGGGCGAAGAGCTTTCCTTTACCATCACCGGCGAAGACGCCGAGGCGCAGGACGCGCTGAACGCGGAAAAGCCGGAGCCGCAGCAGAAGAAAAAGTCCCCCCTGCCGTGGATCCTCGGCGCGGCAGCCGTGATCATCGCCGCAGCGCTCGTGCTGATCCTGACGATCAAGCCCAGCCAGACGACCCCCGACGCCGACCAGCCCGGCGACGCCACGATCTCCGAGCCCGCCGATACCCCGGACGATGCCCAGCCGGACGACCAGACGCCCGCGGCGGAGGATGAGACCAACGGCCAGACCGGCGAGGAAGACACCCAGACCGGCGGCAACGGCGTGAGCTACACCGTGGACGCAGAGGCCCTGACCGACGAGGTCCTGGACCTTGAGGTCGCAAGCTGCGGCGACGACCGGCTGACGAACCGGGATCTGCCGTATTACTACTGGCAGCAGTACTATTCCTTCGCCAGCACCTACAGCTCCTACGCCGCCTATCTCATCGACACCACCAAGCCCTTTGACCAGCAGATGTGCGTTTTTGACGATACGCTCACCTGGCAGCAGTATTTCCTGCAGGGCGCCGTCAGCACCTATAAGAGCGTCTCCGCCCTTTGGCAGGACGCGCGGCTGAGCGGCTTCCAGCTCGGCGAGGAGGATCAGGACTATCTCGACGGCCTGAGCAATACCGTCACCGTCTCTGCGGCAAGCTACGGCTACGAAAGCGCCGACGCCTATCTGCAGACGGCCTATGGCCCGGCCGCGACCATGACCGGCTACCACGATTTTGTCGAGCGCTATCTGACGGCGTCCGCCTACCTGCAGGCGCTCGTCGAGGCGAAGACCTACACCGAGGCCGACATCAGCGCCTATTTTGATGAGAACGCCGATACCTACGCCGCCAGCTCGATCGAAAAGAGCGACGTCAACATGGTGAACGTGCGCCACATCCTCATCGTCCCCGAGGAGAAGAACGACGACGGCACCTACACCGACGCGGCCTGGACCGCCGCGGAGCAGAAGGCGCAGTCCCTGCTCGACGAGTGGAAGGCCGGCGAGCATACCGAGGATTCCTTCGCCTTCCTGGCCGCGGAAAACTCCGCCGATACCGGCAGCGCCTCCAACGGCGGGCTGTATGAGGAGGTCTATCCCGGCCAGATGGTCGACGCGTTCGACGCCTGGTGCTTCGACGCCGCCCGCCAGCCCGGCGACACCGGCATCGTGAAGACCGAGTACGGCTATCACGTCATGTACTTCTCGTCCGTCTGCGAGCATCCGTACTGGTATGTCCGCGCCGAGAGCGATTATCTCAACAAGCTCTCTGCCGACGTCTCGGAGGAGGTCTCCGCGAAGTTCGAATCGGCCGAAAGCGTGCAGAACGCAGCGCTCGCAGATATCCTGCAGAACTGAGCGGCCCGCCGGGAGGTCCTTCCGCATGAAGCGATTACTGTTTTTCATCAACCCGAACGCCGGCCACGCGGAGATCCGCGGCACGCTCATGGAGGTGCTGGAGATCTTCTCCGCGGGCGGCTATGAGGTCACGGTCCATATGACCACCGGCCCGCGCGATCTGACGCGCCAGATCGCCGCGCGCGGCGCGCAGTACGACCTGATCGTCTGCACCGGCGGCGACGGGACGCTCAACGAGGCGGTCTCCGGTCTCATGGCCCTGCCGTATGAAAAGCGGCCGAAGCTTGGCTATATCCCCGGCGGCACCGTCAACGACGTGGCCTCCACGCTCGGGCTGTCCAAGGATACCGTCCGGGCGGCGCAGGAGATCATGGACGGGCATCCGTTCCCGCTGGATATCGGCTCGTTCGGGCCGGACCGGTTCTTCACCTATGTGGCGGCCTTCGGCATCTTTACCGACGTGCCGTATGAGACCCCGCAGGAGGATAAGCGCATCTGGGGCCGTCTTGCCTACATCATGAACGGCGCGGGCGCGCTCGGCCGGCTCAAGCCCACGCACGTGCGCGTGTCCTATGACGATCATCAGGAGGAGGCCGACGTGCTCGTCGGCCTCGTGACCAGCACGACCTCCGTCGGCGGGTTCAAGACCACGCGGGATCTCGGCATCTCGCTCAACGACGGCCTGTATGAGATGATCCTGGTCCGCGCGACAAAAAATCTGGCGGAGTTCAATCTGGCCGCGACCCGTGCGCTGCGGCTGGACTTCGACAACGATTCGTTCATCTCCGCACAGACGGGCGCGCTGCGGTTCGAATTCGACGAGCCGGTCGCCTGGACCGTCGACGGAGAATTCGGCGGCAGCGTCACGGAAGTGGAGATCCACAACGAGCGCCGCGCCATCGATATCATCGTGCCCTGAAGGGGCGGGAGGCAGATCATGCACATCCGATTTGCGGACCCCGGCGACGCCGCGGCCTGTCTTGCCGTCTATGCGCAGTATATCGATACGTCCATCACCTTTGAGACGGTCCTGCCGTCCGAGGCGGAGTTTTCCGGCCGCATCCGGAGCTACGGCGCGGTCTATCCCTGGCTGATCGCGGAGGAGGACGGGCGCGTCCTGGCCTACGCCTACGCCCACCGCGCGCAGGAGCGCGCGGCCTACGGCTGGAACGCGGAACTGTCGGTCTACGTCAGCCGCGACGCGGCCGGGCGCGGGCTCGGCACGAAGCTCTATACCGTCCTTCTCGCGCTGCTGCAGAAGCAGGGCGTGCGCACGGCCTACGGCGTCGTGACCATGCCGAACGATGCCAGCAGCGCTCTGCACCAAAAGCTCGGCTTCCGCACGCTCGGCACCTACCGCAATACCGGCTACAAAAACGGCCGCTGGCTCGATGTGGTCTGGTTCGAAAAGCCCATCGGCTCGTTCACGGACGAGCCGCAGCCCCTCGTCCCCATCACCCGGCTCCCGGACGCCGCCGCCATCCTCGCAGCCGCCAACACATAAACCGACACCCGCCCCGCGCCGCAAAAAGCAGCGCGGGGCGCGGCGCTTTCGGCAGAGAAAAAGACCGCAATCAGCAGGAGGCAACGCCGGGTTGCCTGCGTGCAACCCGCATGTGGTTTACTTTTGACAGAATATTCATGTAAAATCAGGAGTGTGAAGGGTATGACGCTCAGAGAAAAACTGATCGTATCAAGAAACAAGGCCGGACTCTCGCAAATGGAGCTGGCTGAACGGCTCGGCGTATCCCGGCAGGCGGTCTCCCGCTGGGAAAGCGGAGACACAACGCCGACCATGGACAAGCTGAAGACGCTGGCAAGGATCTACGGCGTATCGCTGGACTGGCTGTGCAGCGATGCCGCGGATCGCGAACCCCCCGAAGCAGCAAAACCAGAAGCAGACAGGCCCCCGGACGATGCCCCTGCGGGAAAGGAAGGTGAGAAAAAACAGAAAATCAGGGCCATCGCGATCGCACTGGCGATCGTCGTGATCGCCTTCATCTGTGTATGGTTTGCAGCAAGAAATATGAGTAACGAAGCAGACAGTACACAAATTGAAGATATGGAACATGAAGAAATCGATATTCCAGATCAGGATGAAAGCGGATTTGATTTTGAGTGGAAAGATTAACAAGCAATTAATTCACCATGAACAAAACGAAAAAACAGTACTGACGATGCTGGCGATTGCAGGGGCGGTTTTGCTGTGGCTGCTAAGCTACAAAGGAGCGCCGCTCGAGGAAGTCTAAAAAGTATAGCAAGGATCATTGTGGTTTTTTGCTGCTCACGCTTATAAATATAAAGAAAAAAGATAGAACGTGAGCGCGAAAATAAGGCCAGATGAAATATTTGATGATTGGCAGTACGATTGAAAGGAGATACTCAATGAAAACGCACCTTCGTATTTTGTCGAGTAAAAATGGGAGAGTTAGAAGCGCCATTGTAAGGCATCTTCTTTTAGCAGCAATGCTGAGCGGGATGCTTATGATGCTTTGCTGTGCTGCGTCGGCAAATGACGAGCCTGTGCTCAGCCCATGGGCGAAGGAGGAGGCATTCGCGGCGGAGGAGGCGGGGATCCTTCCGGACGCTCTGCATGGCGATCTGAGGGGCGCGGGAAATCGCGGACAGGCGGTCTGGTATCTCGTGAAGCTCACGGAGACGGTTTTGCAAAAGGAACTGCCGAATACCGCGGAAGGTGTATTTCCAGACATGGAAAATACATTCTTCGAAGAAAAGGCGGAAAAAGCCTATTCCGCGGGGATCGTGACCGGCTATGCCGACGGGAGCTTTGGCGCGGGAAATCATATCAGGCGCGAGGAATACGCGGCGATGCTGTATCGGCTGTTTCAGTATCTGGAGCGGGAAACGGGGAAACAACTGATCCCGGATGATCTGCAGACGCGGCCGTATGCAGACGAAAAAGAGATCTCCGCATGGGCACTCGACGCCGTACATGCACTGTCCGTGATGGGTATTCTGGGCGGAGACAGCCGCGGAGACTTTTGCCCCGACAAAAATGTCAGCTTGGAGCAAATGATCGTGCTGTCCTACCGTTGCTGGAAATACTGCACGGATAAAAGCTGAGGAACGGAGCGTGATCGCCTGCCTCGATAGACACTGATCGAAGCAGAGATACCTGCGTTCCACAGGTATCTCTGCTTTTTGATACGCGGGAACTGCTTGTGATTTTCAACAGAAAATCAGAAAAAATTTGTTGCTTTTCGATATGGATTTTTCGGGCGGCACTGCTATACTGTGTGCATGGGAAATGCCCCACAAAAACCCATAAAAAGAGAAAAACAGGGAGGAAACATCTATGACTGGCATTGGATTGATCATCGTCTTCATTCTTGCCATCGCACTGATGATCTTCTGCATCAGCAAGCTGAAGATCCATCCGTTCCTCGCGATCATGGCCATTTCTCTGGTATTCGGCCTGATCGCCGGTATTCCGCTGGTCAACACCACGGACGCCGACGGCAACACCGTCAGCGGCATTGCCAACGTCATCGGCGCCGGCTTCTCGGGCACGTTCTCGAGCATCGGCATCGTGATCATCTTCGGCGCTCTGGTCGGTACGCTGCTTGAGAGCACCGGCGCGGCGCTCAAAATGGCCGACTGCGTGGTCAAGCTCGTCGGCAAAAAGCATCCGGAGCTTGCCATCGAGCTCATGGGCTGGATCGTCTCCATCCCCGTGTTCTGTGACAGCGGCTTCGTCGTTCTGAACCCCATCCGCAAGGCTATGGCCCGCCGGACCGGCGCGTCGAGCGTCGCAATGTCCGTCGCACTGTCCATGGGCCTGTACATCAGCCACTGCTTCATCCCGCCCACACCCGGCCCCATCGCGGCTGCCGGTACGCTGGGCTGCGGCGATAATCTGCTGCTGGTCATGGGCCTCGGCGCTCTGTGCTCCATCCCGCCGCTGGTCGCGGGCTACTTCTTCGCAAAGTACATCGGCAAGAAGGTCAAGGCTGCCGACGACATCGTCGCGGACGGCGACGTCAAGACCTATGAGCAGCTCGTGGCCGAGTTCGGCAAGCTGCCGAGCGGCTGGCTCGCATTTGCGCCGATCGTCCTCCCCATCATCCTGATGGGCCTGGCCTCCGCGTTCTCCATGGCGGGCGTCAAGGCGGATTTCATCAGCTTCCTCGGCACGCCGATCATCGCCCTGGCTGTCGGCTGCATCATCGCCATCATCAGCCTCTTTGCCGCCAATAAGGGCAAGGACTTCTACAAGCTCACCGACGACACGCTGAAGACCGTCGGCCCCATCCTGTTCGTCACCGCTGCCGGCGGCGTGCTGGGCAAGGTCATCGCGTCCTCCGACATGGTCAACTTCATCAAGGCCAACGCGGAGATCTTCGAGAGCATCGGCATCTTCTTCCCGTTCCTGCTGGCCGCCATCCTCAAATCCGCGCAGGGCTCCTCTACCGTCGCCATCACCACCACGGCCGGTATCGTCGCGCCGCTGCTGCCGGTCCTGGGGCTGGATTCCCCGGCGCTGTCCTGCCTGACGGTCATCGCCATCGGCGCAGGCGCCATGACGGTGTCGCACGCGAACGACTCCTACTTCTGGGTCGTCACCAACTTCGGCGAGATGACCCCGCAGGACGGCTACAAGACGCAGACGCTCGGCACGCTCGTCATCGGCGTCGTGTCCATCATCGGCGTGTTTATCGTGTCCCTGTTCCTGCACTGATCGTTCTGATTCCCCGCAGGGGATGGGTTCGCCCATCCCCTGCTTTTTAACTTTTTTAACCCTGTTTTAACCCGGTTTTTAACCCTTTTCGTCCTTGCTTTTTCCCGGGATGCTTTTTATAATGGGGACAACGAATAGAATGCCCCCAAGCGAAGGAGGAACTATCATGCAAACTCTCAGACAAGACGCGCAGGCCATCATCGACAAGGCGCTGGCCGACGCGCTGCCGGATTCCGCCGTGCGCCGCGCGCTGGAGCAGTTTCAGAAGCCGGAGGGCCGGCTCGTCCTGATCGCTGCCGGCAAGGCCGCCTGGCAGATGGCCAAGGCCGCCTATGACGTGCTGGGCACGGCGATCACCGGCGGCGCAGTCATCACAAAATACGACCATGTCAAGGGCCCCATCGGTGCGCTGGAGCTGTTCGAGGCGGGCCACCCCGTGCCGGATGAGAATTCCTACCGCGCCACGAGCCGCGCACTGGAGCTCGTCAGCGGGCTGAGCGAGCGGGATACCGTGCTGTTCCTGCTCTCGGGCGGCGGCTCTGCTCTGTTTGAAAGCCCGCTGGTCCCCGCGGAGGAGATGGCGGACGTCACGAAGCAGCTGCTCGCCTGCGGCGCGGACATCGTGGAGATGAACACGCTGCGCAAGCGCCTCTCCGCGGTCAAGGGCGGCCGGTTCGCCGAGCGCTGCCTGCCCGCGAAGGTCTTTTCCATCGTGCTGTCCGACATTCTGGGCGATCCGCTGGATATGATCGCCTCCGGCCCGGCCTATCCCGATTCGTCGACCTGCGCACAGGCGCTGGAGGTGGTGCGAAAATACGGCCTGCGGCTCTCCGACCGTGCGCTGGAGCTTCTGGCGCAGGAGACGCCGAAGACGCTCACGAACGTCGAGACCCACATCACCGGCAGCGTCCGCCAGCTCTGCGCCTCCGCCGAGCAGACGGCCCGGGCGCTCGGCTACACGCCCGTCATCCTGACGGCGAGCCTGCGCTGCACCGCGCGCGACGCGGGCAGCTTCCTGGCCTCCATCGCGCAGTGCCACCAGGACAGCAAAGCCTCGCTCGCCTACATCGCCGGCGGCGAGACCGTCGTCCATCTGACCGGCCACGGTCTTGGCGGCCGCAATCAGGAGATCGCGCTTTCCGCCGCGCAGGAGATCGCCGGTCTGCGCGATACCGCCGTCTTCTCCTTTGGCTCCGACGGCACCGACGGCCCGACCGACGCCGCGGGCGGCTACTGCGACGGCGATACCTGCGCGGCGCTGGCGGCAAAGGGCATTTCGATCCCCGACGTGCTGCAGGATAACGACGCCTACCACGCGCTGCAGGCCTGCGGCGGTCTGATCCTGACCGGCCCGACCGGCACCAACGTCAACGACCTGTCCGTCCTGCTGATCCGCAGATAATACAAAAACCGCTGCCCTCGGGCAGCGGTTTTTTGCAGCACCGGGCGCGGAAAAGCTTCCCGCGCCCGGTTTTTCGTTATTCCTCTGCAAACAGTGGGACGAAGCGGAATGTCCGGCAGTCGACCAGACCGCGGTTGGTCAGCCGCAGCTCCGGCAGGCAGGCCAGCGGGACCAGCGCCATCGTCATATACGGCGAGTTGATCACGCAGCCCATCTGCTTCCACGCCGCGTCGAGCTTCGCGACCAGCTCCGCCATCTCGCGCACGGGCAGATCGTTCATCAGGCCCGCGATGGGCAGCGGCACCACCGCCAGCACCTTGCCGTCCGCGACCGCGCACATGCCGCCGCCGCATTCGACCAGCGTGTTGGCCGCCAGCGCCATATCCGCGTCGTTCGTGCCCGCGACCAGCAGATTGTGCGCGTCGTGAGAGACGGTCTGCGCCATCGCGCCCTTCTTGAAGCCGAAGCCCTTGAGGAAGCCGACGCCCTTCGTGCCCGTCTCGTGGTGGCGCTCAAAGACGACCATCTTCATGACGTCCTGCCCGGCGTCCGGCTCGACAAAGCCGTCCTTGACCGGCAGGTCGAGCAGCCGCTCGTAGTTGCCCACGCGGTTCGGGATGATCTCGATCACGCGGGTTTTGACCGTCTTGCCGGCCCCGGCCGGTGCGGCGATGCGGAAGCTCTCGGCCGTGATCGGGTGGCCGACGTGCATCGTGTGGAAGACGTGCTCCGGGAAGTTGGCGGGCCCGATCTCCACGCACATCTGCCCGTTTTCCGCCACGACGTCGCCGTCGATCATCGTCCGGGTGATGCGGATGTCCTGCAGATCGTCAAAGAACACGATGTCCGCGCACTTGCCCGGCGTGATGCTGCCCATCTCGTGGTCCATGCGGAAGCAGGTCGCAACGTTGATCGTCACATACTGGATCGCCTTGATGGGGTCGAGCCCCTCCTTAATGGCGCAGCGGACGATGTGGTCCAGATGGCCCTCGTTGATGAGCGTGTCCGGGTGCGTGTCGTCGGAGATCAGGCAGGCGAAGCGGTCGTCGATCTTATTGTCCAGCACGGCCTTGATGATGACCGGCATATCGTGCCAGGCGCTGCCGTAGCGCATGAGCGCATACATGCCGTGGCGCATCTTCTCCAGCACGTCCTCGGCCCGGGTGGATTCATGACAGCAGCGGATGCCGGAGGCAATGTAGGCGTTCAGCGCAGCGCCGGTGTCGGGAATGGAGAAATGACCGGTGATGATGTTGTCGGACTTCAGCGTCTCGGCCAGCTCTGCGTGGATGTTTTCCTCCGCGCCGATCACGTTCGGGAAGCTCATCATCTCGCCAAGACCCATAATGCCGTCCCAGGTCATCATCTCGCGGATATCGTCCGCGCGGATCGCCGCGCCGGTATCCTCAAACCCGGCGACCGCCGGAACGCAGGAGGGCGCGTTCGACATGGCCTTGAGCGGGGAGCGCTTCGCGTCCTCGATCATGATCCGGACGCCGTCCTTGCCGCAGACGTTGCAGATCTCATGCGGGTCCATGAAAATGCCGGTCGTGCCGCAGGGGACGACCGCCTTCGCGTATTCGCCCACGGAGATCATGGACGATTCCACGTGGATATGCCCGTCCATAAAGCCGGGCGCGATGTACTGGCCGCCCGCGTCGATGACCTTCGTCTCCGGCCCGATGCAGTGCGATGCGTCGCCCACGAGCGCGATGCGGCCCTCGGCGATCGCGACGTCGATGCCCTCCTGGATCTCCGCCGTGCAGACGTTGACCAGACGGGCGTTTTTGATGACCGTCTCCGCCTTCTGTACGCCCATGGCGACCCGCGCCATCGTACGCGTCACCTCATACAATGGCTTCTTGCAGAATTTGTTCAGCATGCTGGTTCCTCCTTCATCTTTGCAGGTCCGTAAATCCGGCCGCTGCTCCTGTGCAGGGATCTGATACCCCTACAGTACCACAGTCCATCCCCGATTGCAACGCCCCGCCGGAAAAGCCGCCGCAGAACCTGCGCAGAAACTTCAGATAGAATGAAGAAACATTTTACGTGACAGCCGCGGCTGGTATGCTATAATGTTCCTGATACAAAAACCGACAGTTAGGAGAATGACAGTGAAAGCATGGAAAGTGATCGGCAGATGCCTGTTGGTGCTGCTGTGTGTGGTTTTGGTGATCGCGATCGTCGGCATCGCGCAGTTTTTCCACCGGTCGGATCCGAAAAACGTGAAGCGGTACGACACGGACAACCCCTTCATCACCGGCGAAACGGCAATTTCGGCGCACCGCAGCGGCGCGGGCGATTATCCGGAGGAGACGCTGGCCGCGTTCCGCGGCTGCGTGGAAAATCCGGATTTTGCGGTGGATTATTTTGAATTTGACCTGCATATGACGGCGGACGACATTCTGGTGCTCTCGCACGACGCCACGCTCGACCGCGTGTCGGACGCACCGGCCGTATTCGGCGCGGAGAACGTCCTCGTCCGCGACAAGACGCTCTCAGAGCTCAAGCAGCTGAACATGGCGGCGCAGTTTGTGACCGACGCGGGCGAGGCGCCGTATGCCGGCCTCCACGGCGAGGCCGTGCCGGACGAGCTGCGGATCCTGTCCCTCGACGAGGTGCTGGATTATCTGACCGCGGCCGGGGAATTCCGCTACATCATTGAGATCAAGGACGGCGGCGAGACCGGTCTGGCCGCGGCGGATCAGCTGTACGCGACGCTGAAAGAGCGGGGATTGCTCGACCGGGTCATCATCGGCAGCTTCCGCGACGAGGTCGCGGCCTACATCACGGCCAACTACCCCGACACCCACCGCAGCGCCAGCCCGGAGGAGGTCGTGCAGTTCTATTTTGCCGCCCTGACCGGCAAAAAGGATTTCACCTGCTCCTACGACGTGCTCCAGCTGCCCTTCGGCGACGCAAGAGAGAGCTATGGCCTGAATCTGGGAACGACGACCATCATCAACTTCGCCCATGCGCATGACCTTGCCATGCAGTACTGGACCGTGAATGACGAAGCTGACCTCGCCTACCTCGCCAGCGTCGGCGCCGACGCCCTGATCACCGACTACCCCGACCGCGCCGCAGCCGTCCTGCAGGGGATGGGATAAACGCATGCATAGAAAAAGAACGCCATCCGGGTGGATGGCGTTCTTGTTATCGTTTCTGTGGAGCGTTACTTGTAAAAGCCCGGGTTCTGATAGCCGGCTCCGCTGGGCTCGCTTTCCAGCATGGTCAGGATGGCGTCGCGGCAGCCGCGGACCATGACGTCCTGCTCTTCGGGCGCGCGGCTGACCATCTGGTTGGTCGGGCTGGTATAGAACCACAGTCCCTCGTCGGCGGCAAGCCCCACGCCGTCCTTATCGGTGATGGCGTCCGGGTCCAGACCGAGCGTGTCCCGGATCTCGTCGCGGGAGTAGAAGACCCACTTCGCTTCGGGCATGGTGTTTTCCCACTTGCAGCTGCTGATGTCGCCGTTCTCCGACTTGCCGGGGCTGTAGACCTCGATCGTGTAGGCGTGGATATTGTAGCGGCCGTACGCATAGTCGATCAGTTCGGCGGCGGTGGGGTAATCCTCATTGGAACTCATGCTGTAAAATCCGCGGCCGGTGTAGTCCTGGAAGGCCTGCGCCATCTGGGCGGCGGTCTGCTTCATGAACGGGATCTCGGCGTCGTCGGGGTTTTCCGCGTCGTAGGCGCGATAGCACCACGGGTAGAGGACGGACTGGATGCCGGTGTGCAGCGAGACGAGGGCGTCGATGTCGTGCGTGTACAAAAACCGCTGCAGCGCCTGGATCTCCGGCTCGGTGGCGGGGGCGGTGCCGGCGGTGGTCCAGTTCACATTGCCGACCTGCTGGCTGTCCTTCGTCTCGATGTCATACCGGTTCCACTGGTAATCGAAGGTGCGGTTCATGTCGATCCCGCTGGTGCGCGGATCGTCGCCGAGCACGCCGTTTTCATCCCAGTCCGGGCTCTCCATGCCGAAGACGGGGAGGTCCCGCGACGGCGTGTCGTCCGCCTTGCCGCGATAGAGCGTGGCGATGAAGCCGTCGCCGTCGATGTCCGTGTAGGGATCGCTGAAGGGGATGTTGTTGCCGTTTGCGTCCTGCGGGCGCAGGTTCGGGCGGGTGTTGACGACGAAGGACTGCTCATAGCCGTCCGGGTTGATGACCGGGATGACATAGATCGTGTAGGCGTCGAGCAGACCCTTGACATAGGCGTCACCAGAGCAGAGCGTCAGCCACCAGGCGGTGTACATGGCAGAGGAGGCGCTTTCGCGCTCGCCGCCGTGGATGTTGGCGAAGACGCCGATCCCTGTTTTCTCCTCGGCCGGGATCGCCTTGTTGGTGATCTCCAGGCACCAGAGATCGCGCTCCTGCCAGGTGGTGCCGATGGAATAGAGGTCGGTGATGTCGGGATACTGTTCGGCCATTTGGGAGAGCTGCGCTTCCAGCTCTGCGAAGGTGTAGCGCGCGTTCCAGTCGATGTCGAGCCCCTCCGGGATCTCGCTGGGCGCGTCGGGGCGGGCATCGAGAGACAGCCGCTCCGCTTTTTTGCCGCCCGCTGCGCTGCAGGCGGCAAGACCAAATACGAGGATCAGGGAAAGACAGAGGCACAGGGCCCGTTTGGTGAGAGATTTCATGTTGGTTTCTCCTTTCTGTCCGGCTTGCAAGCGGAACGGTCCGCAGCGGCCGGGAAGCCTGAGAGCTTCCTGCACGTGACGCTTTATTGAATTACCGATTTATCACGCTAATATGCTACACGATTTTGCCACGTTCCGCAATCGGTAATTCCGATAAGATTCCACCGCATTTTCCGTAAACTGTTGTACAAGGGCAACAAGGATCAGGGAGGCGGACCGGGGAGGAGCGAAAAGAACGCCCACCATCCGGCGGGATGATGGGCGTTTGTATCAAGAGGACACATCTATGTATGCTTCCGCGCGCATCCGCTGCGCTGATTTTCCGCTTCTTCAGGATCACCGTATTGCGGTTCCTCGGAATAGAAGACCCGCATGTCATCCAGGCGGAGGCACGCCAGTCGGCCGCGGAGGCCTGAGCGAGGATCGCCCGTTTCGGGGAGCATACAGCCGCAGTCGATCCCGATCCAGCCGGGCGCATCCCATACTGCCATGGGATCGTCGGATTGGAAATGGTGGGTCGGCGTGTGACCGAAGATGACGGTCCGGCCCTCCAGAACCGGAAATTTCTCAAATCGCATCCAGACAGCGAAATCCCGCGCACATTTGTATTTGCCGCTGTACCCCTCGTACAAGTCTGCGGGGGCCGCGTGCGTCAGGATGTATGGCCTGCCGTTTACCGCCAGCTCTACGTTGAGCGGCAGCTTGTCCAGGTATTCGAAGATCTCCTGCCGGATGGTTTTCCTTATGCGCTTCAGATGGTCGTGCGTGGCCTGGCCTCCGTTTCGATACCACAGAGCCTGTTTGCGTTCATAGTAGGATCCCGGGCAGTCCTCATCCGATGGGGGAGGGTAATAAAGCGCGTTCATCATCATGAGTTCGTGGTTGCCCAGAAGCATGTTGGCATTTGGCATCGCCATGATCCGGCGGAGGATCCCGATGCCGTCGGGGTTTCGGTCTATCACATCGCCAAGGACATAGAGCGTGTCCTCAGCCCGCAGGCCGATCTGCCTCATGACAGAATCAAACCGCCGCTTCTGCCCATGGATATCAGACATGACATAGATCATGGTGTTCCGCCTCCTTCTTCGCAGCACAAATAAATTACCACACTTTCGGAAGAATAGCGATCAAAAAATCGTGACCGGCAGGGGGCGCTGCGGGAGCCGGATGCCAAAAAGAAAAGCCATCCGTTTGGATGGCGCCTCTTTTTGTGTTGTCAGAACATTATAGATCAGCAGATAAATCGGGCGTACGGGAGTACTCCGGCGGCAGGGTCGCCTCCGTGTCCCTGCGCATTTTCTTTTTGGCAAGCAGCACCCTTTTAGATCCCCCAACTTAAAATCGCTTGAAATCGCAAGGGTCTGAGTAGAACCAAGATAGATACTTACCTTTTATTATAGTACACATTGCTTCCCAGATGTGTATCAGATGATTCATTCTCCATGAGCTCGTCGATCTTCTCTCTTAATTTGCTTTCGATCATAAGCTCTCCCATTCGGTACGCTGCGCGTCACAGGCGATATCCCGTACCAGCTCCCGCGTTTTTTGCTGTGATATTCCTTCTGTGCCCGTTTGTTCTGCTTCTTCAGCGGTACTGTATTGGTCATATTTTGTCTCCTCAATTTTTACATTTGAATTACAAAGTGCGGTTTTATCTTGCGGCTGGCTGCCATCTCTGATATTTTGTAATATCACGATCTTAAAGGAGGCAAGCAAAATGGACTTGAAGACATTCCCCGTGATCGACCCTGTCGCAACGGGAAACAACATCCGCCGTCTGCGTATGGAGCGCGGCCTGACCGTCCGGGCGCTGCAAAGCTACTTCGGCTTTGAAGAACCACGCGCGATCTACAAGTGGCAGAAGGGCGAGAGCCTGCCCACGGTGGACAATCTCTACGCGCTCGGAGCGCTCTTTGAGGTTCCGATGGATCAGATTCTGGTTCCTGTTATAAAACTGCATATCGTCAGTGAGCAGCAGGCCGAGACCTGCTGCTCACATCGTTTTCTCCCCGGCTATTTTGGATACGGCAAGCGTCCGATGCAGCTTCCACCATTTGCTCCGTTCGCGCGGCTTACTGCGTGACAAGTCACACATTCAGCTTGGCGCACGGAAAGATCCGAATTTGATCGTGATTGATCTCGTAATCAGCGAGTAGGCTTGCTTGCCTTACATATGGAGATGTCAGTTTGGATGCAGGAAAGCGTGTGATATAGAAAAAACGGTTTTTACGTAAGAGCGTCTGGTGAGGATGGAGAAGCAGAACGCTTCTTTTTTCATTCCATAGAAGCTCGTAGGGTGAGCCAAACCAGAATATCTTTGTAAAAGCGTGCAGCGTTATCGTTCATCTGCACCTGAACCGGTATCCGCATTCTCTTGGCTTGCCGCATCCAAAATAGCCGGGCTGTGCCGGGGCGTTATGCCCCGGCGGTTTCTGTGTACGTCTCGAATGCTTCGGCAAAGCTGGCGTTCACATCTAAGGGCGGCGCGTAGTCCACCTTCGACGTAACAAGGCACAGGTCAATTTTGGCGGAAGTCTCGTCAGCCCGCTGATTCAGTTTGCAGAGCGCAGCGCGGATGACCTTGCGATCATAATTGATCGTCGTCACCCGCCGTACATCGCAGCGATAGGAGATCTGATTGCCCTCGGCGTTGAACCGGTAGCCGGTACCGCCGTTTGAAATCGTCTGCTCGGAGCTGTGCAGATCATTCATCCGCTTAAACGTGCGGGCGATGCTCTGCCGCGTTGCATTGAGGCTGACCGCGCTGTCCATGTCGATGTCCAGCTCCGACTTTGCCTTGCGGATGGCAGCGAACAGCTTGCCTTTCTCGTCCAGCAGATACAGGAGGAAGCGGGCAATGTCCGTGATTTGCTCGTAATACTCCGTTTCCGGCACGGCAAGAACGGTTTCATCCTCCGCTTCCGCCATGACCTTATGGCGCAGATAGGTATTTTCAACCCGCGTGACATTGGAATCGCAGTCGAGAATGCTCTGCGCGTCGTCCAGGAAAGACTGGAGCTTATTTTGATAGCGGAATGCTTCTTTCAGATTCATATTTCTTCACCTCTGGTTTGAAAATTTGTTTCTGTCCGTATTTTAGCTGCTGAGAACCAGAAAGTCATGGAACTCATAGTTCACCCTGTTCGGCTGACTCGCAATTCAATTTTGCCTTTGAAATCATTTTCGCTGCTCTCACGTCTTTTCTAGTCAACAGCAGTTTCGTTGACCAGCTCTAACATCCGTTTGCTCCGTGTGTCGCTGGCGTGGAAAATCTGTAGTGTTATCCGATAACGTGTTTTACTTGAAATTATCCGCGAATTGGGTATAATGGAAATAGAATTGAGGAAGGAGTTTGTGCCATGCTGGATATTCAGAAAATCAAAGACGGCGTGCGGCTTGCCGCGCAGGAATACCCGATAAAAAAAGCGGAACTGTTTGGTTCATATGCCAACGGCACGAACCGTCCGGACAGCGATGTGGATCTCTTGTTAGAGTTCAAATCGCCACGCATTTCTCTGCTCACACTGAGTGCGATCAAGTATCGATTGGAAGACATTCTGAAAACGGATGTTGATGTCATCCACGGTCCATTGACCCCGGACAGCATGATCGTGATCGACAGAAAGGTGCCGCTGTATGAATCGTAGAGATGAGATCATCCTCCGAAAAGTTTTGAGCGAGCTGGACGTTGCGCGTATCATGCTGAACGGCAGCAGTTTGCAGAATTTTCTCTATAACGAGATGCTCAAGCGTGCGGTCTGCATGACGGTAATCAACGTCGGTGAGCTGGTAAAGAATCTGACCGAGGAATGTCGGCTGTCACATCCGGACGTGGCGTGGAAAGAAATCGCCGGGTTCCGGGATATTGCTGCACACAAGTATCAGACACTGCGCATGGAAGACGTTTACGAAACGGCCGTGACGGACTTCCCGGATTTGCAGCAAAAGATCGCCAAGATTTTAGCTGAATAAGCCCTAACCTCCATCCCGTTTTGTGGATGGAGGTTTTTTCATCCAAGCCCTACACGTTTCTGGATGATACCGTCAGATATTTAAGGAGATACGATCATGCCAAAAGAATACACACTTTCCTTCAAAAGGGAAGCCATCCACCGATATGAACAGGGGACCAATTTGAACGCACTCAGCCAGGAATTTCACATTGCGCTCAGTACCCTTTACCATTGGCGCAAAGAATACTGCTCTATCGGCCAACCACACCTACACGCCGAAGGAATTTGACGCGCTTGTGAAAAAGCCTTGATTTCTCAAGGCTTTCAGAAACGAAGAACTCCACTTTTCGACAAAATTATTCGAAAAGCGGAGTTTGTGCATAACTTCGGGCTCACGCACGGTATCGAGAAACGGCGATTGTTCAGTTTTCTGTAATAACTGTTGGCATGGGTGGGTGCGCTTGGTATAATAAAATTGATAAAACCAGTAACTGGGGAGGCAGTTATGGAATACTATGCGAAATCCGAGAATCCGCAAGGGCATCAGGAGACGGTGAAGGAGCATTTACAAAAGGTTGCTGCGCTTGCGCGGGAATATGGAGAAGTGCTCGGGCTGGAAGAACCTGCCGAACTGGAGGGACAGATACATGATTTCGGGAAATATACCGAGTCGTTTCAAGATGTTCTAAAAGGCACGCGGACGGGCGTCGATCACGCCATAGGCGGCGCCTGCTTTCTGGAATGCTGCTACAGGGGAAAGCCCGGCAGCCACCCTGTAATAGAAGCAGTCAATGGGCACCACGCTGGTCTCGTGGCCTACGATATGATAAAGGCAGAACTGCACGCGATTGCGGGTGAACGCAGACAAGCTCATGGAAACGCTGGGAAATTGCCGTCGATTGAAAATATAGTACAGCTAAAAGAAGCGAACGCCGCATTTCGAAAGGATTTTCCTGATTTCAAACCTCCAAAGCTTCCGATAGCGCCTACCCCCGAATTGGAATCCATGCTGTATACCAGACTGCTGTTTTCCTGTCTGGTGGACGCGGACTACACTGCTTCCGCCATGAATGATGATGACGCGTACCTTGCACATGCGGAAGACAGCTGCTTTGACCCGCTGATACTTCTGGAAAAGCTGTATGCCTATTGCAGAGACATCCGGCAAGCCTCCACCGCGGACAAAACCCTGAATCGATACCGGGATCAGGTTTTTGAACAGTGCGGGAACATGGGCGATGCGCGGGAGGGATTGTATACGCTGACGGCACCCACCGGAACCGGAAAAACGCTGGCGCTGCTGCACTTTGCGCTGCGGCATTGCCTGAAGCATGGGAAAAAGCGGATCATCATTGTCCTTCCGTTTCTGACATTGGCTGAACAGAATGCTGATACGTATTCTAAAATCATTCCAAACGTGCTGGTCGACCATAGTCAAAGCGATTTACCGGAGGAAGCCCGGGAGCTGGCCACCAGATGGAGCGCCCCTGTCATCATCACCACGTCTGTCCGTTTTTTTGAAGCTCTGTTTTCCGACCGCCCGACCGTCTGCCGAAAGCTCCACAACATTGCGGGCAGCGTTGTGGTCTTTGACGAAGCCCAGAGCCTGCCCGCGAATCTGGCTTCCACCACGCTCCGCGCAGTGAACGAGCTTTGCAGCCGCTACCACACCACTATGGTATTCTCCACAGCAACACAGCCAGACTTTGATGCGCGAAAGGATCTGAATTGGGCGCCCAGAGAGATCCTTCCGGAGCACAAGGAATTATTCGAAGCCCTGAAGCGAGTGGGTGTGGAATGGCAGATTGGGAATGAAACGCCCCCGAAGTTATCGCGGAGGAAATGGCCGGCTGTGCGCGGGTCTGCACCATCGTCAATCTGCGCCGGCACGCCCGGCAGATTACGGCCGCGCTGACACGGCGTTGTCCTGAGGATACAGTTTTCTTTCTTACCACGGATCTGTGCCCTGCGCACCGAAGCCGGCAGATCGAGATTATCCGTCAGCGGCTGAAGCAGAAGCTGCCCTGCCGGGTCGTGGCGACCCAGTGCATCGAGGCTGGGGTAGACCTTGATTTTGAAACGCTGTACCGCGCGCTGGCTCCGCTGGATTCCATCATTCAGGCTGCCGGACGCTGCAACCGCAACGGCTGCGATTCGATGGGGCGCGTGATCGTATTTCGCCCGGAGGACAGCCGCATGCCGTATCCTGACGACTGGTACAACAATGCTGCGGTCACAGTACAGGAAATGCATCTGCCATTTTCCATCCATGACCCGGAGAACATCCGGGAATACTACCGGCGGCTGTTTGATGGCACGACCGATAAACCAGATCTGACAAGAGCGATCAATGCCCGATCTTACGCAGAAACGGCGGCGCAATACAAGCTGATCTCCAACGCCGGAGTGCAGGTCATTGTCCCATACGCCGGCGAGAAACAGTTATATAAACAGATCGCGAAGCAGCTGCGAAGGCAGGGCATCACCGGCGCGTTGCTGAAGCAGGCGGTGCCGATTACCCTGACCTGTTTTGCAAAAGAACTGGACATGTATGCCGAGCAGATCCCTTTTGCCCGCCGAGGTGGAGCGTCATTTGCCGAACAGATCTCAGACAGCAATGTCTATCTGCTGCTCCCGCAGTATGAGGCCCTGTATTCTGAGCAGTTGGGCCTGCATTTTCCGCAGGAAGAGCGATTTGATTCTATATTTTGAAAAACAGCACACTGGTTGTCCGGGTTATTGGACACCTGGTGTGCTATTCTGTTTTTCGTGGATACCTGACAAATTGACTGGTATAATCCACACTTGATTTTGCAAGATATTGCATTATTCTAACAGGAAGATGCAATGGAGGTTCTATTCGCAAACCGAATCGGGACGAACAAATTACGGAGGTGAAGCGTATTTGAAAGAAATCACAATCGAGGTTTGGGGCGATTTTGCTGCATTCAATGCTCCGTATGCCAAAGTTGAACGGTTGACCTACCCATTCCCAACCCCATCTGCCGCCAGAGGGATTCTATCGGCAATTTATATGAAACCGAAGGAGTTCCGCTGGCAGATCAACCGCATTGAGGTATTGAACCCCATCCGCTATATCAGCTTCAAGCGCAACGAGATCAAATATACTGTCAGCTCGGAGCAGATCTCCACCGAGGAGGAACGAACGCAGCGGCAGACAACGGCACTGCAGGATGTCCGCTATCGGATCGCGGCGTCTATCATTCCACGTACGGCTTTTGCAGGAAAAGAGATCCAGCTGTATGAGCAGGCGCTGCGGCGCATCAGGAACGGAAAGTGTTTTCACCAGCCAGAACTTGGAATGCGCGAATTTGTCTGTTATTTTGAAGAGAGCGACGGGATGCGTCAGCCTATCCAGCAGTCGATGGATGCGGGGCTGATGGTCTATGACCTGTTTGCGCCGGATGATGTGGAGGTCACAAAAAAGACGAAGATCAAAATGTCTCTGTTCCACGCAGTCATGGAAAATGGCGTTATTCTGATCCCGCCCTATGACAGTCCGGAGGTTCTGAAGGGGGAAAGCCTATGCTGAAAGCACTATATGACTATGGGGTGCGCCACCAGTTGGCTTTGCCTCCGGGATTTACGGGGAAAACCGTGAAAGCATATGTTTCTCTCTCTGAAAACGACGACCGCGTCAGCATCTATCTGGGTGAAGATGAGCTCGTTCCCTGTCCGGATATCGGCAGTCTGGCCAATGGCAAGGATAAGAGCAATGTTCTTGCGGAGAAGCGGTCTGTTGTCATTCCCGAGGAGCCCGGAAGCAAAAGCACATTCTTTCTGGAAGCACTTCGCAGCGCAGCAGAGAAAGAATCGCTGCTGAAGGTCTGCGTCCATGCACTGGAAACGCCTGAAATTGTGGCGGCGGTTCGCGCAGAGCTGGATCGGGCCAAAATCAAACCGGGAGACCGGATCTCGTTCCGGGTCAACGGTCAGTCCATCCTGCAATCGGAAAAGATCCGCGCATGGTGGCAGGTCTACCGAAAGCAGTTTTCTGCGGCGGACAAACGCCTATCTGCACTGTGCCTGATCACCGGAGAACCGACGATCCCCATGACGACCACCACCCCGATACAGGGCCTGCGAGTCGTCGGCGGACACGGCAGAGGGGACGCGCTGATCTGCTTTGACAAGACGGCGTTCTGCTCCTATAACCAGAAAAAAGCAGTCAACGCACCTGTTTCGGAAGAGGCTTTCGGCGTCGTGAAGGCCGCGATGGATGATCTTTTGAAGGATGCGCCAATTCTTGCAGGAATGAAATTTGTCCACTGGTTTGACCGCGAGGTTCCGCAGGAGGACGATCCGCTTTATGCCGTGGACTTTGGTTATGATCTGCCGGAGGACGAAACGGACGAGGAAACAGAACCGGAAGTCTCCGTCAATGTGCTGACAGCACGAAATCAGGCAAACCGGATTCCGGAAAGCGTCTATTCCGGGCAGCCCGTTCCCGATTTGGGCAACGTATCCTACTATATTCTTCTGCTGTCCGGTGCAAACAGCCGCGTCATGATCCGCAGATATGACCGGGGCAGTTACACCGATCTACGCCGGAATCTGGCGCAATGGTATGACGATCTGGCGCTGACCAATCAGGGCGGCACCGGAACCATCAGATCTGTGAAGCTGAGTGCGCGCCTGCTTCGTCTTTTAAAATTCCAGAAAAGCGACAGCCGGCCGTTTGAACGGCTGTCAAAGGAGCTGGCTGGGATCACCCCAGCGGTTGTGCAGGCGATCCTGTCCGGCGGGTACCTGCCGGATGCCATTGCGGCAAAAGCACTGGCCTATATTCGCTCGGAACTGCTGTTAAACGACGACAGCAGCACACAAAGTGCCCTGCCAAACAGTCTGGCCTGCCAATGGCTGAAGGTCTGGCTGCTTCGGAAAAATCGAATCTATCATCAGGAGGGACAAATCTTGGAGGAATACGATCTGAACCTTCGCAATGCCGCCTATCACTGCGGTGGGTTGATGGCCGTTTATGCGGCGATCCAGAGAACGGCCATGCCGGGTGTCAATACCGGTATTGTGGAGCGCTACTATGCTTCTGCTATCCAGATGCCTGCTCTGGTCATCGGCCAGCTCAGCAGCCGTTCGAATCACCATCTGGAAAAGATCAAAAACGGATGGCTTGCCGATCAATACCGCGAGAAGCTGCAGGAAATTTCTGTCGCGCTGGGAACGTCCATTCCCGCTACCTTGAATCTGGAGCAGCAGTCCTACTTTGCGCTGGGCTACTATCAGATGGGCGCAAGGCTTAATCAGGAGAGAAACAGGAATATTGCCGCTGCCAGAGAAAGGGCCGGTGCGGCAGAAGAGTAAGAGGAGAGGGATCTTATGGCAATTCAGAACCGATACGAATTCATGTACTATGTCGCATGCACGAATGCAAACCCAAACGGCGATCCCGACATGGGCAATATGCCCCGGATCGATCCGCAGACCATGCAGGGCTTTATCACCGACGGCGCGACCAAGCGCCGTATCCGAAATTATGTGGAGCTGGCCCACCGGGGCGAACCCGGCATGAATATCATCGTCCAGCAGGCAACCAACATCAACCGCCATATCGCGGAAGCCAAGCGGGCGGCCGGTGTCGAAGAATGCGCAAAGGCGAAGGAAGCCGTTTACGCAGGCAGAAAGAAGGCATGTGAGCTGTTCTACGATGTCCGCACCTTCGGCGCAGTCATGTCCACAGGCCCCAACGCGGGGCAGGTGCGCGGCCCTGTGCAGATCACCTATGGAAAAAGTCTGGATGCTGTCCTTCCGTTGGACATTTCCATCACCCGTATGGCGGTTGCCGACAAAGTAAAGAATGGTGCTACAGTAGAGGACTACGCGGCATGGGAGCAGGAGCAGTCGGAGGACAAGCTCCACACGATGGGCCGCAAGCAGATCATCCCGTTCGGCCTGTACGAGGTTCGTGGCTTCGTCAGCGCCAACCTCGCGGAAGAGACCGGGTTTGATGACGAGGATTTGAACGTCCTGTTTGAGGCTATCCTGAACATGTACGAGCATGACCACTCCGCCAGTAAGGGCGAAATGGCCGTCGTCTCTCCGCTGATTATTTTCAAGCATGTCGGAACGGATACCGACGCCGTGCAGCGGACGCGTCAGGCCAAGCTGGGCTGCGCCCCTGCCCACAAGCTCTTTGATCTGGTCAAGGTCTCCAAAAAGGCTTCCATCTCCTATCCCCGAAGCTATCGTGACTATGATGCATCTGTCTCTCTGGACAAGGTTCCCAAGGGCGTGCAGATCGGCTTCAAGCCCAGCGCCTTTGAACCGGTAGTCTGGGACGCGCTTCCCGCAGATGAAGACTGGTTCCACCAGCAAGAAAGGGCACCGAAAGGTTCTTGAGTAGGGGCGTGAGTAGAAATACGTTGTCCAGCGCGATTTTGCCATCCGCTGCGCGTCGCCCCTCCCCCAGGGGCGTGAGTAGAAATATTACCCGGTACAGCTCGGTGTCCTTGGGAAAACGTTGCCCCTCACGCGGGGTGTGAGTAGAAATGCTGCATTAATGTTGGTGACAGCCTCGCTTGCGCGTCGCCCCCTCGCAGGGGCGTGAGTAGAAATACCAATACGGCAATTGCATCCGTTCTGTTCATCATATCGCCCCTCTCACAGGGTCGTGAGTAGAAATGCGGGCTGCTGGCTGTTCAAAATCCAAGTATGCGTGTCGCCCCTCTCGTAAGGACGTGAGTAGAAATCTCTTTATCATCGTGTGGGACGCGGTCTAATTCGAGTCGCCCTTCATACAGGAGACGTGAGTAAAAAAGGAAAGGACACGACGCAAGGCTGTGTCCTTTCCTTTTGTTTCTGCCTTTACGTGGACAGCTTGTCATCTGATCCTGGGCATCCTCCACAGACGGCAGTTGCTTTTCCGGATCCGAGTTCCAGCAGGCACGCCACGTTCTTTGTGGGTATCTTCTTGTATTGCGCGGTCAAATCTTCAAATACTCCATCATACTCCTCTGCAGCCGGTTGTGGATCTGCGCCAGTTCCTCTTTTTCGCAGCAGAAGAGAACCGGGATCTCCTCCAGCGTATAGCCGCTGCTGAGCGTACCCGCCAGCCATTTTTCATCCTCGGGCAGCCGCTGCATATAATCCCGCAGGCAGACATACGAGCGAAAATCTGCGTGCTTCGCACGAAAAACACTCAGCAGCGGGACCTTGCTCTCTGGGCTAAGCGGCTGATCTACTGATGGCGTGTAGTATCTCGAGGTCTCCTGTACCTGAAAGGCACGCAGCTCTGTCTGGATATCCAGATAAGCGCGTGCCCAGCCTCCGACGCCTGCCCATAGGAACTGCGCCGGATATTTCTGATATGTATGCAGGAACGTACACCAGCCGATGGAACGTGCATCATCCCCAAGTCTTTCCGGCAGGAAGAGATCCCGGCCGATGGTCTGGATCATCTGATCGATCAGGCTTATTTCTCTGCAGGAAAACCACCGCTTCATTGCTTTCTCCTTCCGCCTGCTTTTTTCACACTTTGACGGATCACGGCAATTTCCGGTTCCGGCAGATCCTTGCAGCAGCCGACCCAGGCATTCTCCGGCTCATACCACTCCATTTCATAGACGGCAGGCAGCTGTATTTCTCTGTCTTGCAATAGCTGCAGCAGGCTTTCGTGCCGCATGCTGCTTCCATCCATATAGAAGTGAATATTCGGTGTCCGTTCCGGATAGAGTGCAATGCAGCGGCCGTCTGGACTGATCCTGGCGCAGTAGTCGCGCTGCTGCTCCGCCGCGCGTTTTCTCAGCTCTCCGTAGAGTGAGACCCGGCCGTCTTCGAAAATCTTGACACGCGGCCGGTTGCGGACCGTGCAGGTCGTCGGAAAATCCAGAAACGTGCAAAAATCGATACCACGCAAGTGTTCAAAAAAGTCCATATCTGCCTCCTCCATCGTTTGTCAAATCAACTGCATCTCCATCATAGAGGGCCCCGGAGCAAAATACAATTGACAAGTTATATCAATTTTTCACCTGAAATCCGTATTATCTCCCGATATATTGTCGCTGGGAAGTTTGGTATAATAAAATGTAGCCTGTTTAAGCGGCGATACATTTCAGATAAGAGTGGTTGTTTATCAACCGGAAAACTCATTCAGCGTGCATGAACTTTGCGAAGCACTGGATGTCGCCCGCGGAACATTTTATAATCATATTTTTCGCCGCGCAGATCGAACGAAGTACGAACGTGAGCAGGAAGATCTGATGCAAAAGGTACAGCGGATCTTCGATGACAGCAGCCAGCGTTTTGGCACAGAGAAGATTCGTGTGACTCTTGCAGCCTGCGGGATTCGTGTCAGCACAAGGCGTATTACGGCGATCATGCAGGAACTCGATCTGCACAGTGTCCGCCCGGAGGCTAAGAAAGACTTCAAAAAGCGGCAGCAGGCTCGAAAACAGAATCTTCTGAAGCGTGATTTCTTTGCGGCGTGTCCCAATCAGGTTTGGGTCAGCGATATTACATATTTCAGAGTCAATGGCTATTGGCTCTATTTTTGTGCCATTCTTGACCTCTGTTCCCGCAGAGTTGTCGGCTTCCGCATATCCCGCAATGCCAGCACGAACCTCGTCACCAGCGCATTTCGGAAAGCCTATCAAGATCGTGGACAGCCAAAGAATTTGACTTTTCACAGCGACCGGGGCGCGCAGTACACTTCCGGCGCATTTACAGCCCTGCTGCAAAAATGCGGTGTAAGACAGTCGTTTTCAGCATCCGGCCGTCCGCACGACAATGCAGTTGCCGAGTCTTTCTTTGCTTCCTTCAAAAAAGAAGAGGCGTACCGCAGAGAGTACACCTCAGAACAGAGTTTTCGAAAAAGCGTCGAACAATATGTTGCATTTTATAATACCAGCAGGCCGCATCAAACGCTGAATTATCAAACGCCGCAGGCGTTTGAAGCTGCCTGCATGGAATCTTTATAAAAAAGCAGTGTTCAAATCACGCAGATGCGTAAAAAAATTAGTTTTGCGATTTGGAAGTTTTGATGCTGATACGCAAAATCGTCAAAAAGAAAAAGCGCTGATTTTTCAAGGCTTTCAGAAACGAAGAACTCCGTTTTTCGACAAAATTGTTCGAAAAGCGGAGTTCGTTCAGATGGAGCAGGATACGGGAGTCGAACCCGCCTCCTCGGCTTGGGAAGCCGATGTACTACCGATGTACGAATCCTGCATATGAAGTTTTCATTGCCGTGCTCTGCACGGCAGATACGGGAGTACTCCGGCAGCTGCGCTGCCTCCGTGTCCCTGCGCATTTTCTTTTGGCTGTGCCAAAAGCTGCGATGCTGCGCATCGCGGCCGTCTTGCGGCGGCAAAATGCTTGTGATCGAACCCGCCTCCTCGGCTTGGGAAGCCGATGTACTACCGATGTACGAATCCTGCGTTGCATGGATCCTGCGTGGAGTTCTTGGATATCATAGCATCTTTTTTGCAAAAAAGCAACCGTTTTCTGGCGAAGAGAAAAAACCGGGCCTCCGGAGGGAGGCCCGGGGGGATTCAGCAGAGCTTGGCGCCGGCGGGAATGGCGTCGTCGAGCATGACGAGGTGGAGCTTTTCTTCACCCTTTTCCTTATGCACGGCGGAGAGCAGCATGCCGCACGACTCCTGGCCCATCATCTTTCTGGGCGGGAGGTTGACGATGGCGGCGAGCGTCTTGCCGACAAGGGCTTCCGGCTCGTAGAACTTCGCGATGCCGGAGAGGATCTGCCGGTCGGTGCCGGTGCCGTCGTCGAGCGTGAAGCGCAGGAGCTTGTCGGATTTCTTGACGCGCTCGCAGTCCTTGACCTTGACGACGCGGAAGTCGGACTTGCAGAAGGTGTCGAAGTCGACCTTTTCCTCGAGCTGCGGCTCGACCTCAACGGCGGGCAGCAGGGCGCGCTTCTGCGCGGCCTCGAGCTCCTCGAGCTCGGCCAGCGCCTTGGGCGCGTCGATGCGCGGGAAGATGGCCTCGCCCTTGTGGACGGTCACGGCCTGCGGGAGCTTGCCCCAGGTGTTGGCGGCGTCCCAGGTGCAGACGTCGGCGCCTGCGCCGATCTGCGCGAAGATCTTGCCGCAGGATTCCGGGATGAACGGCAGCAGCAGCGTCGCACAGATGCGGATGGACTCGAGCAGGTTATACATGACGGCGGCCAGCCGCGGCTTGTTCGCCTCGTCCTTGGCAAGGGCCCAGGGCATGGTCTCGTCGATATACTTGTTGGCGCGCTGGATGCACTTGAAGATCTCCTCCAGACCGTTCTGGAACTGGAACTTCTCCATCTGCGCCTCATACCGGTCACGCAGGCCGGAGAGCATGGAGATGAGCGCCTCGTCGGCCTCGCCGGCCTCACGTGCCTCGGGCAGCGTGCCGCCGAAGTACTTTTCGGCCATCGCCGTCGTGCGGGAGACGAGATTGCCGAGATCGTTGGCAAGGTCAATGTTGATCGTGTTGATCAGCAGCTCGTTGGAGAAGTTGCCGTCGGAGCCGAAGGGGAACGTGCGCAGCAGGAAGAAGCGCAGCGCGTCCACACCGAATTTTTCCGCCAGCAGATATGGGTCGACGACGTTGCCCTTGGACTTGGACATCTTACCGCCGTCCATGACGAGCCAGCCGTGGCCGTAGACGTGCTTCGGCAGCGGCATACCCATGCTCATGAGCATGGCAGGCCAGATGATGGAGTGGAAGCGGACGATCTCCTTGCCGACGAAGTGTACGTCCGCGGGCCAGTATTTGTCGTAGTCGTGATACTTCTCGTTCATGAAGCCGAGCGCCGTGGTGTAGTTGAACAGCGCGTCGACCCAGACGTAGACAACATGGCCCGGGTCGAAATCGACCGGCACACCCCAGGTGAAGCTGGTACGGGAGACGCAGAGGTCTTCGAGGCCCGGATCGATGAAGTTGTTGACCATCTCGTTGACGCGGGACTTGGGCTGGAGGAAGTCGGTCGTCGTCAGCAGCTCACGCACGCGGCCGGCGTATTTGGAGAGGCGGAAGAAATAGGCTTCCTCCGACGCGTCGTGGACTTCGCCGCCGCAGTCGGGGCATTTGCCGTCCTTGAGCTGGCTCTCGGTCCAGAAGCTCTCACAAGGGGTGCAGTATTTGCCCTTGTATTCGCCCTTATAGATATCGCCGTTCTCATACATCTTGCGGAAGATCTTCTGGATGGACTCCACATGATAATCGTCCGTCGTGCGGATAAAGCGGTCGTTGGAGATGTTCATCAGCTTCCAGAGGTCCAGGATGCCCTTCGGGCCCGCGACGATGTTGTCGACGAACTGCTGCGGGGTGACGCCCGCGGCCTTGGCCTTGTCTTCGATCTTCTGGCCGTGCTCGTCGGTGCCGGTCAGGAACATCACGTCGTAGCCCTGCAGCCGCTTATAGCGGGCCATGGCGTCGGTCGCCACGGTGCAGTAGGTATGGCCGATGTGCAGCTTCGCCGAGGGATAGTAGATCGGCGTGGTGATATAAAATGTCTTTTTGCATGCTTCGCACATAGTATTTTCCTCTTTTCCGCCCGCTCCGAATGAAAGAGGGGCTATTCAGATATAATGTATCCGCTTTGCGTATTTTTGTCAACGCTGTTGCGAAATATTTGACAGCCGTGTTATACTGACAGAGAATCAAAAACAATTCTACGAAAAGACAGGAGTCTGGATTTTTTATGATCTCTTTCCACAAGGCAGAGGCCGCCGACCGCGTATGGGCGCATGAAATTCTGAAAAACTGCGAGTATCCCGGCGCGGAATATGCATTCAGCTGTATGTATCTCTGGTCCGATTATTTTGGGGAGCTGGGCCGCGTCGGCGATCATCTGACGCAGCATGCGTCCTGGCGCGGCCGGGAGGTCTATCTCTACCCGGCAGGCGCGGGCGATATCAAGGGGGCCATCGAGGCCATCCGCGCCGACGCCGCGGAGCGCGGCGGTCCGCTGCGCCTGCGCAGCCTGACCAAGGACAAGAAGGAGGAGCTGGAGGCGCTGTACCCGGGGAAGTTCGAGTTTACCGCCTGCCGCAATTCCTATGACTATATTTACACCGTCGAGGAGCTTTCGGAGCTGCACGGGAAAAAGCTGCAGTCGAAGCGCAACCACTGCAACCGCTTTGAGGATGAATTCCCCGACTGGTTCACCGCGCCCATCACGGACGACAATCTGCCGCAGTGCCACGAGATGCTCCGCGTCTGGTACGAGACGCACGAGCCCGCGGTGAACGCGCAGGAGCTCGACCAGCTGCAGCTGGAAAAGACCGCGCTGCAGCGCGCGTTCGACCATTTTGACGAGCTGGAGATGGACGGGCTGCTGCTGTCCGACGGCGAGCGGATCATCGCGTTCTCCATGGGCAGCCGCATGAACCGAGACTATTATGACGTCGGCTTTGAAAAGGCCTTCCCGGACGTGAACGGCGCCTACGCCATGATCAACCGGGAATTCTCCCGCATGATCGCGGAGAAGTATCCCGAGGTACAGTTCCTCAACCGCGAGGACGACATGGGCTCCGAGGGCCTGCGCCGCGCGAAGGAGTCGTACCAGCCGACGGTGCTGCTGGAAAAATACGTCGCCGACTGGAAGGAGAACTGAGCATGCGCCTGCGCAAGACGAATCTGGACGATCTGCCGCAGCTCAAGGCGCTCTGGGCGCTGGGCTTCGGCGATACAGAGCAGGAGATCGAGGCGTTTTTTGCCATCTCTTACCCTGCGGCGACCGGCTTCTGCGCGGAGGAGGACGGGCGGCTCATCGCCGCGGCCTACGCGCTGCCGCAGGAGCTCGCCTGGGGCGAGCGTACGGTGAAGGCCGCGTATCTCTACGCCGTGACCACGCATCCGGACTTCCGGAAGCAGGGCGTGTGCCGGAAGCTGCTGGCCTTCGCGGAAAAGGAGCTGAAAAAGCGGTATTTCGACTGCCTGATGCTCGTCCCCGCGACGGACGCGCTGCGCACGTACTATGAGACGATGGGCTTCTGCACGCAGAAAAGCGACTTCCTCGACGATGGACCCGCGCCGGAGGCGCGCGGCGTATGCGAGGAGCTGACGCCGGTCGACTATGCGGGCCTGCGCGAGACGATCCTCTACGACACGCCGCATGTGCGCTATACGCTCGCCGACCTGCGGTATCAGGCGTCCATGTCCGGCTTCTACCGGCTGGAGCTCGGCAGCCACTACGGCTGCGCCTGCGCGCACGTAAGCGGCGATACGCTCGTCGTGGACGAGATCCTGCCGGACGGCTCTGTGCTGCCCGCGCTTTTAAAAAAGATTCCGGCTGCCAGCTGCCGCGTGCGCACGGCGGGCGGCAATGCGCCCTTTGCCATGTGCAAATGGCTTTCGGAGGAGAAAAAACTGCCGGATGTCTATCTGGCCTTTGATTTTGGATGAGCTTTCACGGAAAGGGGGCGTCTGCCATGGCGGAGCCACGATCTTTGCCTTCTGACGCGGTCGAGCGGCTGCTGGCAGCCGCCAACGGCGACGCGGCGCTGCTGTATCTCCATTTTGCGGCGGGCCGCCCGCTGGAAAACGCGCGCGAGGCGCTGCGCATGAGCGAGGCGAGGTATGATCTGGCCTGCGCCACGCTGCAGCAGCTCGGCCTCTGGCCGCAGGAGCCGCAGCGGCATCTCGACGCGTCGCAGGCTCCGGTCTATACCGAGCAGGATGTCATCCGCGAGACGCACACGAGCCGCGAATTCGAGGCCATCACCGGCGAGACGCAGCGGCGGCTGGGCCGGGTCCTGAGCAATGAGGAGCTGAAGATCCTGCTCTCGATCTACCGCTATCTCGGCCTGCCCGGCGAGGTCGTCTCCATCCTTGTCAACTACTGCATCCAGCGGCAGCGCTCGCGCGGCATCGCGCGGATGCCATCGCTGCGGTCGATCGAAAAGGAAGCGTATTACTGGGCCGACCACGGCATCGACACCATGGAGCAGGCGGCGGTCTACATGCAGAACCAGCTCCTGCGCCAGTCGCAGCTGGGGAAGATCAAGGAGCTGTTCGGCATTTCCGGCCGCAGGCTCACGCCGGGGGAGGAAAACTATATCCTGACCTGGCTCTCCTGGGGCTTCGGCGAAAAGGAGATCGGCCTGGCCTATGAAAAGACCTGCCTGGCCACGGGCGGGCTCAAATGGCCCTACTGCAACTCGATCCTGCGCAGCTGGCACGAGCAGGGCTTCACGACCCTCAGCCAGATCGAAGCGGGCGACCGCGCGCCGGTGAAGCCGGCCGCGGGAAAATACAGCCGCGGCGTGCAGCAGCACAACGACGCGCTCAGCGATCTGCAGATCGCTGCCATTGACCGCATGCTGAACGAGAAGGAGGATTGACCATGGCGTATTCCAGAGCCATCGTGCAGCGGGCCGAGGCCCGGCTGCAGAGCGAAAAAGAGCAGAACGAGCGATCCTCCCGCGCCCGCATCGCGGCGATCTACGAAAAAGAGCCGCGCCTGGGCGAAATTGAGCGGGAGCTGCGGCGGACGGCCGCCCATGTGCTGGCCGCGACGTTCCGCCGCCAGGGCGACCCCGTGGCCGCCATGCAGCAGCTCAAGAAGGAAAATCTCGCCCTCCAGCAGGAGCGCGACTGGATCCTGCAGGCCGAGGGGTTGGAGCCGGACGATCTGACCGTCCAGCCCATCTGCCCGACATGCGGCGGGACGGGCTATGTGGGCGCGGCCATGTGCGAATGCCTCAAGGAGCTCTGCCGCCAGGAGCAGAAGAAGGAGCTGACGAATCTGTTCGGCGCCGAGAGCTTTGAAAAGTTCCGCCTTGACCTCTATTCCGACCAGTACGACGCAAAATACCGCAGCAGTCCGCGCGAGCTCATGCGCGCGACCTACCGCATGGCGCAGAACTACGCGCAGAGCTTCCCGGCGGACGGCCAGTCGCTGGTCTTCTCCGGCGCGACCGGGCTGGGAAAGACGTTCCTGTCCGCCTGCGTGGCGCGCGTCGTCGCGGAGCGGGGTTTTTCCGTCAGCTACGCGCCGGTGGGGCAGCTGTTTGCCGCCTTTGAGGAGGACAAATTCCGGCCGCAGCCGGATGCAGCCCGCACGGAGGATGTTTTCGCCTGCGATCTGCTGATCATTGACGATCTCGGCACGGAGATGACGACGCAGTTTACCGTCTCCGTCCTCTATCAGCTGCTCAACACCCGCCTGATGGAGAAAAAGCCCGTCATTCTCTCGACCAATCTCACGCCGGGCGAGCTGGCCTCGCGCTATTCGCCGCAGATCGCCTCGCGCATCCTCGGCACCTACCGCCTCTGCCAGTTCTGCGGCGACGACATCCGCTTCAAAATCAAATAAGCGCAGGGAGCCCCAGGGGCTCCCTTTTTCCGGACGCGGAGTGCAAAAACTCTGCATATTTCCGACTTCCGGCTTGCATGGCGGGGGAAACTGGTGTATAATACTTTGTAAATTTTTCATACGAAAGCGAGGCTTCCCCATGAGCAAGGTCACGATCCCGCAGGGCTACCACGCGCCCCTGTCCGTCTACGAGCTGCAGCGCGCCATTGAATTCATCAAGAGCAATTTCCAGACGAATCTGTCCAACGCGCTGAATCTGCGCCGCGTATCCGCGCCGCTGTTCGTGGAGGAGGCTTCCGGCCTGAACGACAATCTGAACGGCTATGAGCGCCCGGTCAGCTTCGACATTCCGGACGTCGGCGCGGAGGCGCAGGTCGTGCATTCGCTGGCCAAGTGGAAGCGGCTGGCGCTGAAGCGCTACCAGTTCAACGTCGGCAAGGGCCTGTTTACCGATATGAACGCCATCCGGCGTGACGAGGAGGTCGACAACCTCCACTCCGTCTACGTCGACCAGTGGGACTGGGAAAAGGTCATCGCCCGTGAAGACCGCACCGTGGACTATCTCAAGCGCACCGTGCGCGACATCGTCGGCGCGGTCTGCGAGACGAACGACGCGCTGGGCGTCGCCTTCCCGAGCCTGCACACGAAGCTCGAACGCGACGTGTATTTCATCACCACGCAGGAGCTGGAGGACCGCTACCCCGACAAGACCCCCAAGGAGCGCGAAAACGCCATCGTGCGCGAGCATCACACGGTCTTCCTCATGCAGATCGGCGGCAAGCTGAAGTCCGGCAAGCCGCATGACGGCCGCGCGCCCGACTATGACGACTGGCAGCTCAACGGCGATATTCTGATGTGGAACCCGGTCCTGGAGTGCGCGTTTGAGATCTCCTCCATGGGCATCCGCGTCGACGAAGCTTCGCTCGACCGGCAGCTGACGCTGGCCGGCTGCGACGACCGCCGCGATCTGCCCTTCCACAAAATGCTCCTGCACGGCGAGCTGCCCCTGACCATGGGCGGCGGCATCGGCCAGAGCCGCGTGTGCATGCTGATGATCGGCACCTGCCACATCGGCGAGGTCCAGTCGAGCATCTGGGACAAGGCCACCATCGACGCCTGCCGCAGCGCGGGCATCCTGCTTCTGTAACTTCCGACATTTTATCATAGAGAGGATCGATCACCATGGAACAGCTCATTTCTGTCCGTTCCCTTTTCAAAGAGACTGACGCCTATGCCGGCAAGCAGATCAAGGTCGGCGGCTGGGTGCGCAATCTGCGCGCAAGCAAGAATTTCGGCTTCATCAACCTGTCCGACGGCACGTTCTTTTCGCAGGTTCAGGTCGTCTACGGCTCCGAGCTCGCGAACTTCGCCGAGATCTCCAAGCTGAACATCGGCGCGGCCGTCATCGTCACCGGCACGCTCGTCCTGACGCCCGAGGCCAAGCAGCCGTTTGAGCTGCAGGCGAGCGAGGTCTTCGTCGAGGGCCCGTCCACCCCGGATTATCCCATCCAGCCCAAGCGCCATTCGATGGAGTATCTGCGCACCGTGACGCATCTGCGTCCGCGCACGAACACCTTCCAGGCCGTCTTCCGCGTCCGCAGCCTCATCGCCTACGCCATCCACAAGTTCTTCCAGGAGCGCGACTTCGTCTATGTCCATACGCCGCTCATCACCGGCTCCGACTGCGAGGGCGCGGGCGAGATGTTCCAGGTCACGACGCTCGATCTTGATAACCTGCCCCGCACCGAGGACGGCAAAATCGACTACAGCAAGGACTTCTTCGGCAAGGAGACGAACCTGACCGTCTCCGGCCAGCTCAACGGCGAGACCTTCGCGCAGGCCTTCCGCAACATCTATACCTTCGGCCCGACCTTCCGCGCCGAAAACTCCAACACCACCCGCCATGCGGCCGAGTTCTGGATGATCGAGCCGGAGATCGCGTTCGCCGACCTCTCCGACGACATGAAGCTCGCCGAGGATATGATCAAGTTTATCATCGCCTACGTCCTCGACCACGCACCGGAGGAGATGGCCTTCTTCAACCAGTTCGTCGACAAGGGCCTGATCGACCGCCTGCAGCACGTCATGACCTCCGACTTCGGCCACGTCACCTACACCGAGGCTGTCAAGCTCCTCGAGGAGCACAACGACAAGTTCGACTACAAGGTCTTCTGGGGCTGCGACCTGCAGACCGAGCATGAGCGCTATCTCACCGAGCAGATCTTCAAGCGCCCGGTCTTCGTCACCGATTATCCGAAGGAGATCAAGGCGTTCTACATGAAGCTCAACCCCGACGGCAAGACCGTCGCGGCTATGGACTGCCTGGTGCCCGGCATCGGCGAGATCATCGGCGGCAGCCAGCGTGAGGACAACTACGACACGCTGCTGCAGAGAATGCACGAGTGCGGTCTGAAGGAGAAGGACTATCAGTTCTATCTCGACCTGCGCAAGTATGGCTCGACCCGCCACGCGGGCTTCGGCCTGGGCTTTGAGCGCTGCGTCATGTACCTGACCGGCATCTCCAACATCCGCGACGTGCTCCCGTTCCCGCGGACCGTCGGCAACTGCGAGCTGTAAACCGGCTCCTCCCCAAAATACCCCGTCCGGCGGCAGGATCTCCTGCCGCCGGGCATCTTTTTTTGTCAGAATTCCAGTTTTGTGCAGAATGACGAAGACACTTGTCCGCACTGCGTGAATTTTTTTCAAAAACCAAGCAATTCGGGCTTGCATTTTGCGCTTTACTTCGCTATAATGTCGACTATAAGTTCATGCACACTTGTCTACCGTACATGGACAGAAGGAGGAAAAATTCTATGAAAAAGATCATCGCTCTGCTTCTGGCGGCCGTTATGGTCATGTGCCTGTTTGCAGGCTGCGCATCCAGCGGCTCCAAGGTCATCAAGATCGGCGTATTTGAGCCGCAGTCCGGCGACAACGGCGCCGGCGGCAAGCAGGAGGTCTTGGGCATCCAGTACGCCAACTCCGTCAAGCCGACCGTGACCATTGGCGGCGAAGAATACAAGATCGAGCTCGACATCCAGGATAACCAGTCCTCGACCGACAAGGCCGTCTCCGCGGCCCAGCAGCTGGTCGCCGATAAGGTCTCCGTCGTCCTCGGCTCCTACGGCTCCGGCGTCTCCATCGCCGCCGGCACCTACTTCGCAAACGCCAAGATCCCGGCCATCGGCTGCTCCTGCACCAACGCAGCCGTCACCGCCGGCAACGACTACTACTTCCGTGTCTGCTTCCTCGATCCGTTCCAGGGCTCCGTCATGGCCTCGTTCGCCATGGAAGAGTTCGGCGCCAAGAAGGCCTACGTCCTGTCCATGCTCGGCGACGACTACACCGTCGGCCTGGCCAAGAACTTCGTCATCGCCTTTGAAGCTGCCGGCGGCGAGATCGTAGCCGACGAGACCTTCGTCGAAGGCACGGCGGACTTCTCCGCGTACCTCAACAACGCGGTCGCCGGCGGCGCCGACGTCATCTTCGCGCCGTCCGCCATCGCCTACGCCCCGCAGATCATCGAGCAGGCTTCCGCCCTCGGCATCAGCCTCCCCATCCTCGGCGGCGACACGTGGGAGAACTCCGCGATCTCCGACGCGCAGAACGGCACCGACATGCAGGTCTTCGTCTCCACGTTCTTTGACGAGAACGACGAGTCCGGCCTGGCCAAGGAGTTCGTCACCGGCTACAAGGCATGGCTGAACGGCAACTCCCAGAACCTCACCAACAACGGCGGCAACGACGTTGTCGCGGCGGTCTCCGCCCTCGGCTATGACGCCTACATGACCGCGGTCGCAGCCATCGAAAAGGCCCAGTCCACCGACGGCTCCGCCATCCGCGACGCGCTGGCCGGCCTGTCCATCGACGCGGTCACCGGCTCCATCAGCTTCGACGCCAACGGCGACGCGATCAAGAGCACCGCTTACATCAAGCAGGCGATCGACGGCGGCTTCCAGTTCTACAAGGTCCAGAACGCCGACTGATTTCGCAATACTGACCACAATGGTTTCCGGCCGGAGGAAATCTCAGAGTAACCGGTGATTCGATCGACAAGAGTTGTCAGCGAGAGATTTTGCCGCAAATGAAAGTTTGGAAAACGCAGACATACTTTGTGTATTTCAAGTTTTTCAAACTGCACAGTTGCGGCAGAAGATCCGCTGACAGCCGCAGGCGATTGGATCATCGGTTACTTGGCCGGTACACATTTTCATCCGGCAGCGATCGAACCCGCTGCCGGATGACCCCATTCTTTTATCGCCGCGTCCAAGCTGGCCTTGCTGGATAACCTATGCGGGCGGTTCGCGGTTTGGACATGGCGATAAACATCATTCAGGAGGTCCCCCATGGGTTTTATCAAGCAATGGCTGCCCTACATACTCGCCGGTATTTCCGCCGGCGGCCAGTATGCGCTCATCGCGGTCGGCTACACCATGGTCTACGGTATCCTGCGCCTGATCAACTTCGCGCACGGCGATATCTTCATGGTCGCAGGCCTGATCATGGTCTATCTCTCGGCTTCCATGCCGCTGTACGTCTCCATTCCCGCCGTCGTCGTGCTGACGGTCGCGCTCGGCTTCGCCATTGAGCGCTGCGCCTACAAGCCCCTGCGCCAGGCGCCCAGAATGTCCGTCATGATCTCCGCCATCGGCGTGAGCTATCTGCTGCAGAACCTCGCGTACTACGTGACGGGCGGCGTGCCCAAGCAGTACCCGGAGCTGCCGTGGATCACCGACACCATCACCATCCTCGGCGCGTCCACCAAGCGCGTGACCGTCATCACTCCGATCCTGACGCTGCTGCTGGTCGTCGGGCTGGTCGTCCTCATCAAGCGCACGAAGGTCGGCATGGCCATGCGCGCGGCCTCCAAGGATTTTGAGACGGCGCAGCTCATGGGCATCCGGATCAACTCCGTCATCTCCTTCACCTTCATTATCGGCTCCGCGCTGGCGGCCGTCGCGTCGTTCCTGTATTTCTCGAACTACACGACCATCGCCCCGTCCTCCGGCGCCATGCCGGGTCTCAAGGCCTTCGTCGCGGCCGTCTTCGGCGGGATCGGGTCGATCCCCGGCGCGGTCATCGGCGCGTTCATCATCGGCATCTGCGAGAATCTGCTCAAGGGCATGAAGCTGACGGCGTTCTCCGATGCGTTCACGTTTGCGCTGCTCATCGTCATCCTCGTCGTCAAGCCGACGGGCCTGTTCGGTGAGAAGCTGACCGAGAAAGTCTGAGGAGGAGCATATGGAAAAGAAAAAAGGCCTCTCCCTGCAGACGATCCTGACCATCGCGGGCATCGCCCTCATCTACGTGCTCGCCTTCCTGCTCGACCGCATCCCGGGCGTGCCCATCATGCTCACGACGGTTTTGCGCAAGGGCGCGATCTATTCCCTCGTCGCCGTCTCCATGAACCTGCTCAACGGCTTTACGGGCCTGTTCTCCCTCGGCCAGGCGGGCTTCATGCTGGTCGGCGCCTATACCTTCGCCGCCATCAACATCTCGAGCGGCATCCGCTCGACGGTGTATCAGTACTATGATCCGCTGCTCAAATTCTCCCTGACCGAGACGCTGCAGAACGCCCTCGGCAATACGGCGGGCACCGTCCTCGGCGTGTTCGTTTCGCTGCTGCTGGCGGGCCTGCTCGCCGCGGGGCTGGCGTACCTCATCGGCCTGCCCGTCCTGAAGCTCAAGAGCGACTATCTGGCCATCGCCACGCTCGGCTTCGCCGAGATCATCCGCGCGCTGGTCCAGCTCGAGGCGTTCGCGCCCGTCACCAACGGCTCGCAGCTGCTGCGCGGCTTCCCGTATTTCTCCGATACCTTCATGCCGTTCGTGATCGTCGGCATCTGCATCGCCGTCGTCGTGCTGCTGATCAACTCGACCTACGGCCGCGCCTTCAAGGCCATCCGCGATGATGAGATCGCCGCCGAGGCCATGGGCATCAACCTTGCCCACCACAAGCGCATGGCATTCATCATCTCCTCGTTCTTTGCCGGCATCTCCGGCGCGCTGCTGGCCATGTACCAGACTACGGTCCAGGCCAACACGTTCAAATCGGCCATGACGTATGAGATCCTGCTCATCGTCGTCATCGGCGGCATCGGCTCGATCTCCGGCAGCTGCATCGGTTCGTTTTTGTTCATCGCATGCTCCGAGTGGTGGCTGCGCTTCCTTGACAATGAGACCACCATCGGTGCGTTCAAGGTCCCGCTGCTGCGCACGGGCTTCCGCATGGTCGTGTTCTCCGTCGTCATCATGATCGTCGTGCTCTTCTTCCGCCGGGGCATCATGGGCGACCGGGAGATCTCGCTGGCCGGACTCGCCAAACGATTGACCAGAAGGTCTGTGAAGGGAGGCAAAGAGGCATGAGTACGCCCGTTCTTCACGTTGAGCATGTCACCATGCAGTTCGGCGGCGTCGTCGCCGTCAATGACCTTTCCATGGACGTCTATGACCGCGAGATCGTCGCGCTGATCGGCCCGAACGGCGCCGGGAAGACCACGGCCTTCAACTGCATCACCGGCGTCTATGAGCCGACCAACGGCCGTGTGGACTTTCTGGGCGAGCCCATCGTCTGCAACCACCCGCACGGCAAAATGAAAAAGATCTACGCCGGTGAGGGCGCGGAGCGCTATCTTGACCAGCGCGTCGTCTCCTATACCCCGGACGTCATCACGAAGCGCGGCATCGCGCGCACGTTCCAAAATATCCGCCTGTTCAAGTCCATGACGGTCTTTGAAAACGTGCTGACCGCCATGCACGTGCGCCGCACGTCCAACGTCTTCTCCGCCACCTTCCGCGGCAACCGGAAGGAGGAGGCCGCGCAGCGCGCAAAGGCGCTGGAGCTGCTGAAGGCCGTGGGCCTGGACGACGTCAAGGACGAGCTGGCCACGGCTCTGCCCTACGGCAAGCAGCGGCGGCTGGAGATCGCCCGTGCGCTGGCGACCGACCCGAAGCTCCTTCTGCTCGACGAGCCTGCCGCCGGCATGAACCCGCAGGAGACGATCGAGCTGACCAACTTCATCCGCAGCGTGCGCGACGAATTCGGCCTGACCATCTTCCTCATCGAGCACCACATGAACCTCGTCATGGACATCTCCGACCGGATCTACGTCATCGACTTCGGCAAGCAGATCGCGGCGGGCGTCCCGGCGGAAATTCAGAACGATCAGCGCGTCATCGACGCGTATCTGGGGGTGGACGAAGATGCGTAACATTCTGGAGATCAAGAATCTGGTCGTCTCCTACGGCGGCATCGAGGCCGTCAAGGGCATCGACCTGACCGTCGAAGAAGGCAAGATCGTCACCCTCATCGGCTCGAACGGCGCAGGCAAGTCCACGACGCTGAAGGCTGTCGCCGGTCTGGTCCGGCCGAAGTCCGGCGAAATTCTGCTGGACGGTGCGAATCTGGTCGGAAAATCGACCGACCAGATCGTCTCGAGCGGCGTCACGCTCGTGCCGGAGGGCCGCCGGGTCTTTTCGAACCTGACCGTGGCGGAGAATCTGCGCATCGGCGCATACCTGCGCAAGGACTCGCTCGCGGACGATCTTGCCCGCGTGTACGATCTGTTCCCGCGCCTCAAGGAGCGCGAATGGCAGCAGGCCGGGACGCTCTCGGGCGGCGAGCAGCAGATGCTGGCCGTCGGCCGGGCGCTGATGGCCAAGCCGAAGCTCATCATGATGGACGAACCGTCGCTCGGCCTCGCGCCGATCGTCGTGCGCGGGATCTTTGAGATCATCCGTGAGATCAACCGCCAGGGCATCACGGTCCTGCTCATCGAGCAGAACGCGAACATGGCGCTGAAGGTCGCCGACTGGGCCTACGTCATGCAGACCGGCTCCATCCTCATGCGGGGCCCCGGCGCAGAGCTGGCCGCCAACGAGGAGGTCAAGGCCGCGTATCTCGGCACGGCAAAATAAAAAAACGAACGAGGCCGCTGCGGCAAGCAGCGGCCTCGTTTTTACAGCTTCAAATGCGCCGTGATGTTGTTTTCCTCGGGCTTTTCCACGAAGTCGAGCGACGCGTAGAGGCGGCGCGCGGCCAGGTTGTCGCTGTCCACGAGCAGCGACATGGCGTTCGGCCGGTTTTTCTCGATCGCGCAGGAGAGCAGCGCGCGCCCAAGCCCCCGGCAGCGGCTTTTTTCGCGGACAAACAGATCATACGGCTCGTTTTCCGCATTCCGGTACGTCAGGTCGAGATAGCCCGCGACCGCGCCGTCCTCGATCGCCAGCAGCACGCGGAACGTGTCCTGCGCGGCCAGCACCCGTTCGCCCGTCCAGTACCGGTCGTCATCGTGCAGCGCCAGATATTGCGCGCGGAAGACGGGCGTATAGAGCTGCACGCGGCTGTCCGGCACATACGGGGGAGGGGAGCGAAGGAACATCTTCTGCTGCTCGGGGTCAAACGCGGCGTGCCGGTCCGCTAGCGCCGTGTGCAGCAGGCGGCTGCGCGGGGAATAGACGAAGTCGGCCTGATACCCCGGATACGCCGCCTGCAGGTGCGAAAGCAGCGCGTCGTACGCGGCAGCCTGCCGGGAAAGTCCGGCCAGCAGCTGCAGATACCCCTCCTCCGGCAGGACCAGCACGGAGAACAGCCCGGTGAGTGTCCCGCCGTCAAACGTGCCGAAAAGCCGCTTGGCCGGGTCCTCGTGCGCGTCCAGCAGGTGCTGGTGCAGCTGCGCCGGCGTGGCGAGCATGGGGTCGCGGAAGTCCGGATCGGCCAGCATCGCGTGGATGAACGGCAGATACGCCTGAACGGAAGACAATTCTTTCAGCATAAAACTCCTTTTGCGGCAGGAAGCGCCTCAGACGGCATGGACCGTCTTGCCGCCGATCAGCACGCGGCGGACGGTGGTGGAGACCTCGAACGGCGAACCATCGGTGATCACAAGATCGGCGTCCTTGCCCGCCTCCAGCGAGCCGACGCGGTCGGCGATGCCGATGTGCTCCGCCGGGTGGATGGTGATGGCCCGGAGCGCGTCAAACGGGTCCATGCCCGCCTTTACGGCCATACCGGCGCAGAGCGGCAGATACTGCTGCGGGATGACCGTGCAGTCGGTGATGATCGACACGTGGCAGCCTGCACGGCTGAGGATGCCGGGCGTTTTCCACGACTTGTTGCGGACCTCCACCTTGGTCGCAAAGTTGAGCGACGGGCCGACCGCCATGCACAACCCGGTCTTCGCCAGCTCGTCCGCGATCAGATGCCCCTCGGTCGTATGCTCGAGCGTCAGGCGAACGCCGAATTCGTCGGCGATGCGGATGGCGGTGAAGATATCATCCGCGCGGTGCGCGTGCGCCTTGAGCGGGATCTGCCCACGCAGGACGGGGATGAGCGCCTCAAGCTTCATATCAAATGCGGGCTGCCGGAACACATCGTCCCCGGCGGCCTCTTTTTTCTGCAGATACAGCCGCGCCTTCATCAGCGCCTCGCGCAAGATCGCCGCCGTCGTCATCCGTGACGAGTCGCACTTGGAGGCGTAGCAGCGCTTCGGGTTCTCGCCGAACGCGCATTTCATCGCGGCTTCCTTTTTGACGATCATGTCGTCGATGCGCGTTCCGGCCGTCTTGATGGCGGTAAAGGTGCCGCCGAGCACGTTCGCGCTGCCCGGGCCGGTGCATACGCAGGTGATGCCGGCGCTGCGCGCGTAGACGAAGCTCTCGTCCATCGGGTTCACGCCGTCGATGGCGCGCAGCTGCGGGCAGCAGATGTCGTTGCGCTCGTTGATATCCACGCCCGGCTCACCGTAGCCGTCGAGGCCGATGTGGCTGTGCGCGTCCACAAAGCCAGGATAGATCTCCAGCCCCGCCGCGTCGATCGTCTGCTCCGCGTGCAGGTCGGTGCCGATCTGCAGGAGCTTCCCGTTTTCGATCAGGATATCGGCCGTGTACGGCTCGCGGTGTACCGCGTCGTGGATGCGGCCGTTTTTGATACAAAGCATGTCAAGTTCCTCCCGTTTTGTCCGGATCCGGCGTTTGTGCCGGGTACTAGTATAGCCGATGCCGCCGCATAGCGTCAAGAAAAACCGCGGCGGGCGCAGAAAGCCGGAGGCAGGAAACCTGCCTCCGGCTGCTTTGAAACATGGATCGCGGATCAATAGCCGGGCTTGCCCAGCAGATGGAACATGTTCTTCTTATAGGCCTCGACGCCGGGCTGGTTGAAGGGGTTGACGCCCTCCATGTAGCCGGACACGCCGCAGGCAAACTCAAAGAAGTAGATGAGCGCGCCGAGCGCTTCCGCGCCGATCTCGGGCAGGCGGATCTCGGTGACGGGCACGCCGCCGGAGATGTGTGCGGCCTTGGTGGCCTGCATGGCCTTTTCGTTGATGTAGCTCATCTCGCGGCCGGCCAGATAGTTGAGCCCGTCCAGATTCTCCTCGTCGGACGGGACGGCGATGGACGTTCTGGAGTTGTCAAAGAAGACGACGGTCTCCTGCAGCATGCGGATGCCGTCCTGGATATACTGGCCCATGGAATGCAGGTCCGGCGTCAGGTCGACGGAGGCGGGGAAGATGCCTTTGCCGTCCTTGCCCTCGGACTCGCCGTAGAGCTGCTTCCACCACTCCGCCATGAAGCGGAACGCGGGCTCGTAGGCGGCCAGAATTTCAATATTCTTGCCGTCCGCGTACAGGGCCTGGCGGCTCATGGCGTACTGCACCGCGGCGCTGTTTACGCCGGAACGGAGCGTATCCTCGCGTTCGGCCTGCGCGCCGCGTATGAGCGCCTCAATGTCGATGCCGCAGCAGGCGATGGGCAGCAGGCCCACAGCCGTCAGCACGGAATAGCGGCCGCCGACGTTGTCGGGCACGACGAAGCTCTCATAGCCCTCACGGTCGGCAAGGGTCTTGAGCGCGCCTCTGGCCTTGTCGGTCGTGGCGTAGATGCGGCCCTTCGCGCCCTCGGCGCCGTATTTCTTTTCGAGCGCGGCCTTGAAAATGCGGAAGGCGATGGCGGGCTCGGTCGTGGTGCCGGACTTGGAGATGACGTTCACGGAGAAATCGCGGTCGCCGATCATGGTGAGGATCTCCGTCACCGCGTCGGAGGAGATGCCGTTGCCGGCAAAATAGATGTCCGGGGTGGACTTGGGCAGGGCGTTGTAGTTGGGGCTCTTCAGAAGCTCCACGACGGCGCGCGCGCCGAGATAGCTGCCGCCGATGCCGATGACGACCAGCGCCTTGGAATCGGCCTGGATCTTCGCCGCAGCCTTCTGGATGCGGGCGAATTCGTCCTTGTCGTAGTTCACCGGCAGGTCGACCCAGCCGATGAAATCGCTGCCCGCGCCGGTGCCGTTCACCAGCGTGTCAAACGCGGCCTGCGCCGCAGCCGCGTCCGGCTGTCTGGAATAAAACTGCTTTGCGCCTTCAAAATTGATGCTTACCATATTGATCGCTCCTTTTCGAAATTGATGCAATATCACTTGTTTTTTATAAAAACCGTCCCAACGTCCGGCGAATGCGCACTACGCAAAAAATTTCAACCGCATGGCGTTTTGCCGCAAATATTCAACCGCAGCTGCTCACAAATTTGCTGTCCCGTATCAGGCGGCGCGTACCAAGACATCCGTGAGGTGACCACCGAGTGGAACGACGCCCGAAACATTGGTGCTTGCCTAAATTCAGAGGCAGAATGCACCAAACGCATCCCCAAGCGCCCTTTTCTTCCCTATCTTTTCCCGCGCAAGGGAAAAGATATGGCCGTCGGAGACACGTCAGAAACGACCACGACGGAACGAATCCTTGCAAGCAAGGCTTCTTATCCTCTGTGCTCGTTTCTTCCTTTCCAAACCGCAAACTGAATTTGCGGTTTGGGTCTTATCGCAAATCTGCAGCAGCAATCCCTCAGGCGCTTCACGCCAGCTCCCTTTACACAAGGGAGCCTTAGGGTGCGCAGTTCTTCGCCTTCCCCTATGAGGGGAAGGTGGCACGGTGAAGCCGTGACGGATGAGGTGGAGGCACTTGCGTCTATGTGACACTGCCCACCTCATCAGTCGCCTTCGGCGACAGCTTCCCCTCATAGGGGAAGCCTTTGGACCGCCGCGGCGGAATCTTTTACACCTTTGCGTCGCGCGCGAGCAGGGCTGCGCCGACCATGCCGGCTTCGTTGCCGAGCACCGCCGGGACCAGCTTGCCGCGGGTCGCGTAGAAACATTTTTTGCTGACCTTCTCCTGCAGCGGGTCAAACAGGAACGGGCCCGCCGCGCTCAGTCCGCCGCCGATGGCGAGGACCTCAGGGTCCAGAATGTTGTAGACCGACGCGCACGCGGAGCTCAAATGCTCGATATACGTGTCGAACACGGCCTTCGCCGCCGCGTCGCCCGCCTTTGCGCAGTCGGTGACGAGCTTCGGGGTGATCTTGCCGGGGTCGCCGCCGGTCTGTTCGGCCAGCATGCTCTCGGGGTGCGCCTGCATGGCGCGGCGGCCGTCTCTTGTGAGGGCGGAGGCGGCGCAGTAGGCCTCCATGCAGCCGAGATTGCCGCAGGTGCACGGCTCGCCGCCGTCGACCAGATACGCATGCCCCAGCTCCACGCCGTGGTTCATGCCGCCGTTGAACATTTTGCCGTTTAGGATGATGCCGCCGCCAAGCCCCGTGCCGAGCGTCAGCAGCACGCCCGTCTTGCAGCCGACGAACGCGCCGGTATAGAGCTCGGCCAGCGCTGCGCCGTTGGCGTCGTTGGCGATATAGACGGAGATGCCGGGGAAGGCGTCCGACAGGATCTTGCGCAGGGGCACGTTGTGGAAGTTCAGGTTGTGCGCGTCGACGACCGTCTCGCCCGCCGCGTCGATGCTGCCGGGGACGACCGCGCCGAGCGATTCCACGTCCGAAAGCGCCGCGCCGCGCGCCTGCAGCATCGGGCCGACGGCTGCGCGGATCTGCGCCGCCATATCCTCCGCCGTCGTGTGGGGGAAGGGGATGGAGATCTCTGCGCAGAGCTCCAGCGCCTCGTTCAGCAGGCCGATCTTGACGTTGGTCCCGCCGATATCAATGCCGATCTGATACATGTGCGTCTCCTCTTTTCGTTGATTCTTCGTCTTCATCATGCAGCTTGAGCAGCTTCATGAAATTCTTATACAGGATCTTCTGCCGGGAGCTCTCGTCCAGATCGAGGGCGAGAAAGCGTGCAAGTTCCTCCTTCGGGCTCCACATCGGGAAATCCGTGCCGAAGATCAGCCGGTCGGGGCCGATCTTGTCAATGAGGCGCAGGACGATGTCCCGGTCGGTCATGCCGAGCGTGGAGGACGTGTCGTACAGCACGCTTTCCGGCTGCGGATGGGCCAGCGACTGCGGCCAGATGTTCCAGCCGCCGAAATGCGCGGCCACGACCTGCAGATCCGGCACGCGCCGCAGCAGATTCGTCAGCCGCTCGGGTGAGGAGAAATCATACCGGTTGTCGCCCATGTGGAACAGCACCGGCAGCCCCCGCCTGGCGATGGCCTTGTAGGTGTCGATGGCGCTCTCGTCGTCGATGGCGAGCTTCTGGAAGTCCGGGTGGATCTTGATGCCGCGCAGGCCGAGCTCCAGCATCCGGTCAAGCTCCTCCTCATAGCCGTCCATGCCCGGGTAGATCGTGCCGAAGGCAAGATAGCCCGCGTGGCCGCGGACGGCCTCGGCCAGGAAGGTGTTGGCGTTGAAGACCTGCTTCGCGCTGGTCGCGGAGTTGGAGACGACGCAGCGGGTGACGCCCGCCAGCCGGTCCTCGGCCGTCAGGCAGTGCATGTTGGCCTCGCGTTCGATGCTGACGCCGTAGAAATCGCCGATGGAGTGCGACGCCTTCTCGGCCAGCTTGTCAGGGAAAATGTGTGCGTGGATATCTGCGATCTTCATGGAATGACCTCTGTCTATATAGCTTATGCAGAAATTCAGACGAAATAAAAGTTGACGTCCCACGCCGGCAGCTGCTGGTGGTGGCGGAGGTACAGCTGATAGTCGCTGCGGATGGAAAACACGAGCTGCGGCAGGGCGAACAGGTCCTCGCTGCGGTGATAGGCGGCGAGCAGCAGCTTCGGCCGGCAGCGCCGGATGGTCTCCGCCGCGCCGAGGATGGCCTCACGCTCGGCGCCCTCCACGTCGATATTGAAAAAGCTCGCGCTCTGCCCGCAGAGCAGCTGGTCCGCGCTGACGACCGGCGTCGGCACACCGCTGGCAGCTTTGCGCGAGCCGCGGCCGCCTCTGGCGGCAAGCTGCGCCATGCCGGGGGTCTGCCCGGCCAGCGCCTGCACGCACGTGCAGCTGCGGAGCCCTGCTGTGGAAGCTGTCAGCCGCCGGAAGGAATACGTGTCCGGCTCCACGGCCCAGATCGCCCGGTAGTCCGGGCACCAGCGCACGAATTCCTGCACGGTATCGCCCTTGTACGCGCCGAGATCGACGAGCGTCTCGCCCGGCCCAAGGCGCAGGATCGAGGCATAGGCCTCGTCCGGGTCCGTCTCGCAGCGGCGAAGATACGGGATCTGCCAGCTCCGCTTGTACGCGAGCAGATCTTCGAATACCCGGCGGGACTGCGCGTCCGCCAGACGCGAATGAACCGTTTCCAATTCGGCCCGATGGGCCTCGCAGAACGCCCGGTCAAAGGGGGTATTGCCCACCACGGGGAAATCCGGGGCCAGGAGCGTCTGCTCCTGCGCAATCTGGTCGATGCGCGCGAGAACGGCGGGCAGCCCCGTCCCAAACGCCAGCAGCACGAGCATCCGCCCGAACCGCCGCTTCGCCTCCTCATACTGCAGGACGGGGAAGCTGTGGAAGACCTGCCCGCGGACAAATTCGTCGCTGGCAAACACGCCCGCGGCCTGCAGCCCGTGCGCCGCGAGCGCGGCGAGGATCCGGTCGGCGCCGTCGCCCATGCCGTAGAGGACGATGGGCAGCTTTGCCTCTTTCAGCTCTTCCCAGTTCACGTCCGCATCTCCTTTGCTTCAAAGTTTATCACACTTTTTTTCTGCATACAAGTGGCAGAAAAGCCGGAATCCACAGGGGATCCCGGCAGAATTTTGTATTCTATCGCAGACTGCCGCTCAGAGACACCCTAGCCCGCGCGCCCGCGCAGGGCGAACGACACGGCAAAATAGGCCGCCAGATACAGCGCGATCGTCGCGCCCGCCGAGCAGCCGAGCACATACGCCGTCATCAGCCCGAGCAGGCTGCAGCCCAGCGCCGACAGGATGGAAAACAGGTGATACTGCCGCAAGTTCCGCGCCAGATTGCGCGAAGCCGCCGCGGGCAGCACGAGCAGGGAATTGATGACCATCAGTCCCACCCAGCTCATCGCCAGCGTTACGACGATGGAGATAGCGACGGTAAAGAGCGTCTCGTTGCGCTTCGTCGCAATACCGCGGGAGGAGGCCAGCTGCGGATGCACCGCCGTGAGCACCAGCTGGTTCGACCCGAACACCCACAGCAGCACGACCGCCAGCAAAACCAGCGCCAGCAGCCCGATCTCCCCCGGCGTGACCGAGAGAATATCGCCGATCAGATAGCGGTTGAACTTCGTAAAGCTCCGGCCGCCGAGCGTGACGATAAAAATGCCGAGCGCGACCGCCGTGGAGGAGAACACGCCGATGATCGTGTCGGCCGACTGGCTCGTCCGGCTGCGCACGAAGGAAAACAGCAGCGCGAACAAAACCGACAGCCCCACCGCGAAATAGATCGGCTGCACCGCGCCGCACAGCGCACCGATGGCGATGCCGGTAAAGCCAGAATGGCCCAGCGCGTCAGAGAAGAAGCTCATCCGCCCCGTCACGATCATGGTCGACAGCAGCCCGAACAGCGGGGCCATCAGCAGCACCGCCAGCAAAGCGTTTTTCATGAAATCCATCTCGAACATCGGCAGCCCGAGCGCGTTCAAGATCGCGTACCAGACGCTCATGCCTGTGCGCCTCCTCCCATGTGGAATGCCTTTGCGAATTCGTCGGACGAGAGCACGTCCAGCGGTGTCCCGCGCCGGAGGATCTTCCCCTGCAGCAGCACGACCTGGTCGCAGTACCGCTCGAGCATGGAAAAATCGTGCGTCGTCATGAGGATCGAAAGGTCAAATTTCTTCCGGATCTCGTCGAGCATGTCCATGAGCAGGCTCATGCCCTCCACGTCCACGCCCGAGAGCGGTTCGTCGAGGATCAGGATGTTCGGCATCGGCTCGAGCGCCAGCGCGAGCAGGACCCGCTGCAGCTCGCCGCCCGACAGCGCGCCGATGCGCTTGTCGATGAGCGCCTCGCCGTGGACATTCTCCAGACACGCGAGGACCTTTTCCCGCATGGCCTTCGTCGGCCGCAGGAAGGCGGGACGGCGGAAAATGCAGCAGGTGAACAGATCCATCACGCTCACCGGGTCGCCGCGGTCAAAGGCCGGGCTCTGCGGCACGTAGCCGATGCGCAGCTTCGTCTGCTTGCCGGAGGCCTCATGGAAGGTGATCTTCCCCTCGTAGTCGCGCTGGCCGAGAATGGCGCGGATGAGCGTGGATTTGCCCGCGCCGTTCGGCCCGATCAGCGCGACCATCTGGCCGCAGTGCATGTGCAGGTTAATATCGTCGAGGATCGCCTCGCCGCCGATGCGGACGGACAGATGCTCGATCTTCAAACAGCAGGCGTGTTCGCAGTTGCCCGCGTGCGGATGCAGATGTGGGATCATGAAAGCGCCTCCCGGATCGTGTCGATGTTTTTGTAAATGGCGTCCGTGCAGCCCATCTCGCCCTCACCCATGCCCATCGTGAGGGCATAGAGCGCCGCGCCCGTCTCGTTGGCGACGGTCTGCGCGGTCAGCGTCTCGCCGTTTTCCTCGCAGAAGACGGCGGGGATCTGCCGGTCCTCGACCAGATGGATGATGGTCTCGATCTCGCGGGCGGAGGGCTCGCTGCCCTCTTCAATTTCCATGGCCGCGGCGATCGTCAGGCCGAATGCGCGGGCGAAGTAGGAAAACCCGTCGTGGAAGGTCACAAGCTCCCGGCAGGAGAGCGCCCGCAGCGTCTCGTCGCCGTAGGCCTGGGCGGCCTGGTATTCTGCGGTGACAGACTGCAGGTTCTGCGTGATCTGCGCCTGCTTGTCCGGATAGACGGCGGAAAGACCGTCTGCGATATTCCGGCACATGCGGATGGCGTTCGCGGGATCCAGCCAGATGTGCGGGTCGTCTCCGTCCTCGCCGGGAAGGGTCTCAACGCCGGTCGAGGCGGTAATGGTCTGTTTCGCGGTCTGCAGCGCGTCCTCCATAAAATCCTCCAGCCCGAGGCCGTTTAAAACGACGACGTCGGCCCGGCCAATCTTCTCCATCTGCGCGACGGTCAGCGTATAATCATGCAGGCAGGAGACGCTTTCCGTGATGACCCGGCCGCAGCTGAGGCCTGTCCCCTCCAGCAGCGCCCCGGTCATGGACCAGACCGGCCCGGTCGTGGCCAGCACGTCCCACCGCTCCGCCTCCCGCGCCGCGCAGCCGGAGAGCATCCCGCAAATCATCAGCAGCGCCAGCATCCCGGCAAAAATTCGTTTTTTCATCATATATGATCTATGATCCCTTTCAGTTCTTTTGTTATTATTATACCGAAGTTGTCAAGCATGACCCCAAGGCTCCCCGCCGGGGGGCGCCTTGGGGTCAGAACAGGGTCAGCTGGCTGGTGAGGGGGAGGGTGCCGAAGGCGCCGGCTTGCTGGAGCTGGTCGATGAGCGTCTTCGATACCTTCGGGCAGGCGTCGGCGAATTCCTCGACGGAGAGGAATTCCATGCTGTCGCGGCAGTTCATGATGTCCCATGCCGCCGTCTCGCCGAGACCGGACACGGCCACGAACGGCGGGCGGAGCTGCCCGTCCTCGATCAGGAATTTTGTCGCGTGCGAATGATAGATATCGATCGGCGCGAAGGAGAAGCCGCGCAGGTAGAACTCGTAGCAGACCTCCAGCGTGGTGAACAGATCGTCATCCTTGGCCGTGGAATCCTCGTCCGCCTTGATCTCCTGCAGCTTCTTTTTGACAAGCTCGATGCCGTGGCACATCATGCCCTCGTCAAAGCCGCCCTTCTGGCTGCGGCGATAGAAGTATGCGGCGTAGAACGCCAGCGGCTGGTGCACCTTGAACCACGCGATGCGGAAGGCCATCATGACATACGCCGTCGCGTGCGCCTTCGGGAAGAGGTATTTGATCTTCTTGCACGAGCCGATGTACCATTCCGGCACGCCCGCGGCCTTCATCTCCTCCTCTGCGCCCTCGGGCAGACCGCGGCCCTTTCGGACGGCCTCCATGATCTTGAACGAGCGCTTTTCCGGCATGCCGCACTTGATGAGATAGAGCATGATATCGTCGCGGCAGCCGATGGCCTCGCCGACAGTCGCGGTCTTCGACAAAATGAGATCGCGCGCGTTGCCCAGCCACACGTCCGTGCCGTGGGAGAAGCCGGAAAGGCGGATGAGGGTATCGAACTTTGTCGGCTGCGTCTCCTGCAGCATGCCTCTGGTGAAGCCCGTGCCGAATTCCGGGATAGCGACGGAGCCGACCGGCCCCAGGATCGGATCGTTCTCATACCCCAGGACCTTGCTGGAGGTGAAGATAGACATGGTGTCCTGATCGTCGAGCGGGATCTTCTGCGCGTCGACGCCGGTCATATCCTCGAGCATGCGGATCATGGTCGGGTCATCGTGACCCAGCATGTCGAGCTTCAGGAGGTTTTCCTCCATGGAGTGATATTCAAAATGCGTCGTGATCCACTCGGAGTCCTTGTCGTCCGCCGGGTGCTGCACGGGGCAGAAGTCCCAGATCTCGTTTTCCTGCGGGATGACGACGAGGCCGCCCGGGTGCTGGCCGGTCGTGCGCTTGACGTTGACGCAGCCGAGCGCCAGCCGGTTCTCCTCGGCCTTGGAGACAGTCTTGCCGCGCTCCGACAGGTATTTTTTCGCGTAGCCGTAGGCCGTCTTTTCCGCGACGGTGCCGATGGTCCCCGCGCGGAAGACGTGCGTCTTGCCGAACATCTGCACGCAGTAGGCGTGCGCCTTGGCCTGATACTCGCCGGAGAAATTGAGGTCGATATCCGGGACCTTGTCGCCGCCGAAGCCGAGGAAGGTCTCAAACGGGATGTTGAAGCCGTCCTTGTCGAGCTTCGCCCCGCATTTGGGGCAGACGGCATCGGGCAGGTCCGCGCCGCAGGCGCAGTCGGCAGGCACGTCGAAGGTCGTGTATTTGCAGTTCGGGCAGCGGTAGTGCGGCGGGTAGGAGTTGACCTCCGTGATGCCGGACATATACGCCACGATCGACGAGCCGACGGAGCCACGCGAGCCGACCAGATACCCGTGCTCGAGCGAGTTCTGCACGAGCTTCTGCGCGGACATGTAGATGACGTCGTAGTGGCAGGAGATGATGTCGTGCATCTCGGTGTCGACGCGCTTCTGCACGAGCTCGGGCGGGTTTTCGCCGTAGAGCCGGTGGAGCTTGCCGTAGACGAGGGATTTGAGGTCCTCGACCGAATTCTCGATCTTCGGCGCGAACAGATTGTGCGGCACGGGCCGCAGCGTCTCACACCAGTCGACGATGCGGTTCGGGTTGTCGATGACGACCTCGCGCGCCTTTTCTTCGCCGAGATACGCGAATTCCGCCATCATTTCGTCCGTCGTCCGCAGATACAGCGGCAGCGGCCGGTCGGCGTCGGGCATCTGCTTGGTGGCAAGCAGGATGTGGCGGAAGATCTCGTCCTCCGGGTCGAGGAAGTGCACGTCGCCGGTGGCGACGACGGGCTTGCCGAGCTCCTCGCCGAGCCTGACGATGGTGCGGTTGAAGCCGCGCAGCTCCTCCTCATCCTCGGCAAGACCCTTGTCGAGCATGAAGCGGTTGTTGCAGATGGGCTGGATCTCGAGGAAGTCATAGAAAGACGCGATGCGCTTGAGCTCCGCCCAGCTCTTGTGGTTCAGGATGGCCTGGAACAGCTCGCCCGCCTCGCAGGCCGAGCCGATGATGAGCCCCTCGCGCCACTGCAGGATCTCCGACTTCGGCATGATCGGCACGCGGCGGAAGTATTTGAGATTGCCGTAGGAGATCAGCCGGTAGAGGTTGCGCAGGCCGATGGAGTTTTTGGCGAAGACGATGATGTGTCGCGCGCGGCGGTCCATGATCTTGCTGCCGGAGCGCAGCTCCTCCATGCGCGGGTTGATGGCCTGCAGATGGTCGATGCCCTGCTCCTGCAGCATTTTGAAAAAGCGCATGAGCAGATACCCGCAGGTGATGGCGTCGTCGGAGGCGCGGTGGTGGTTGAAATCGGGCAGACTCAGCGCGTCCGCGACGATGTTGAGCTTGTATTTGCCGAGCTCCGGCATCAGATTCTGCGCCAGGATGAGCGTATCGACATACGTCGGCTGGAACACGATGCCGAGGCGCTCGCACGCTGCCGTCACGAAGCCGATATCAAAATCGGCGTTGTGCGCGCACAACGGCCGGCCGCCGACATAGTCGAGAAACTGCGGGATCGCCTCGGAGATATCCGGCTGCCCGGCGAGCATCTGGTCGGTGATGCCGGTGAGGTCGATGATCTTCAGCTGCAGCGGCCGGTGCGGGTCGACGAACATCTGGAAGGTGCTGAGCACCTCCTTGCCCTTCATGATGGCCGCGCCGATCTCGATGATCGTGTCGTGCAGAGACGAAAGGCCGGTCGTCTCGAGGTCGAAGGCGACGTATTCCTCGTCGAAGGAGAAGTCTCCGTCGCCGTGGACGGCAATGCGGTCGTCGACGTCGTTGACGTAGTAGCCCTCACAGCCGTAGAGGATCTTGATGTTCTGATCCGTCCCGGCGACCTTGGCCTTGCTCGCGGCCTTCATCGCGTCGGGGAAGGACTGGGCCCCGCCGTGGTCGGTGATGGCGATGGCGCGGTGGCCCCAGCTGGCCGCACGCTTGACGGCCGCGCCGGTATCGGTCAGCGCGTCCATGGACGACATCGTGGTATGCAGATGCAGCTCCACGCGCTTTTCGGGGTAGGTATCGCGGCGCTTGGGCGCCTCGATCTTCTCCATGGCGGTCGGCTGCAGGACCATTTCGTTGTCGTAGCGGTCAAAGCTCATCTTGCCCTGCACGCGCAGCCACATACCGGCCTGCACGTTGTCGATGATGGGCTTGGCCTTGGCGGCCTCCATAAACTGATTGACGCGGACGGAGCTGGTGTAGTCCGTCATGTCGAAGCAGACGACCCACGCCCCGCGCTTTTTGAGCTCCCGGTGCTGCACGGCGAAGACCTTGCCCTCGACGATCACACGGAACATATCGAGATTGAGCTCGTCCATCCGCACCGCCCGGCCCGAAAACGGCCGCCCGTAGAACAGCGCGCCCGTCGGCTCCTGCGGCGTGGGTGCGCTGCGGGGAGCTCTTGCGGCAGGAGCCGCGCCGGGGGCCTGTGCGGAGGGCTGGATGGCCGGGGCGTTTTTGAGCGCCTCGGCCCGGATGCGGGCCGTCTCTTCAAACAGGGCCTTGCCCTCGAGATTGCTGTGCGCCTCGACTTCGATCTTCTTCGTCACGCCGAAGCGCTCGCGCAGGAACTGCTCGCCCTTTTTGGCGTTCTGGAGGATGGAATCCTTGCCGTTGGCGCGCAGATGGATGGTCACGGTGTTGTCTTCGACCGTATATTGTGCCCCGGCCAGAATGGCGGCCGAGGGCGAGAACGCGCGGATGAACACCTGCGCCAGATCGCGGAAGTCCATATGCGGCAGCTCTTCTTCCGGATAACGCACCGAAAGCTCCAGCGACTTCAGGCCGTAGGCCTTTTCTACGGCCCGGCAGAGCGTCTGGAGCTGCTTTTCCGCGAGATACTTCTCCGCCTGCGCGTCGAGGCGGATGGTGCGCGCATCCCGGTCGAGCTCGGCGTGGACGACGGCGAGGCGCTCGAGCGCCTGCGTCAGCTCCTCCGGCGGCTCAAAGCCCGGGAACAGCGCGGGGAAAAATACTTCACTCATAGTTTTACAACTTCTCTATGTATTCCAGCAGCGTGGGCAGCAGCTCATCGTAGGGGAGCTTTTTGAGCTGCTTGCCCCTGACGAACAGAATGCCGCAGCCGTCGCCGCCGGCAATGCCGATGTCGGCCTCCCGGGCCTCGCCGGGCCCGTTGACCACGCAGCCCATGACGGCGACCGTGATGGGCTTTTCGCAGGCGGCCAGCGCCTGCTCGACCTGGTTGGCCAGGCCGATCAGATCGATGCGCGTGCGCCCGCAGGTCGGGCAGGCGACGATGTTGACGCCGGTCTTGCGCAGGCCCGCGGCCTTGAGGATATCCTTCGCCGTCAAAACCTCCTGCACCGGGTCGGCCGTCAGCGACACGCGCATCGTATCGCCGATGCCCTGGCACAAAAGCGCACCGATGCCCATGGCGGATTTGATGGTCCCCATGCGCGCGGTGCCGGTCTCGGTGACGCCGATGTGCAGGGGATAGTCCGACCGCTCGGAGAACAGGCGGTAGGCCTCGATCATCAGCGGCACGGAGCTGGATTTCATCGACACGCAGATGTCGTGGAAATCGTACTTTTCCAGCAGCGCGATATGCCCGAACGCACTTTCGACCAGCGCCTCCGGCGTGGGGCGGCCGTACTTTTCCAGAAGCCGCGGCTCGAGACTGCCGCCGTTCACGCCGATGCGGATGGGGATCCCCCGCGCGCCGCAGGCCTCGACGACCGCGCGCACGCGGTCTTCCCCGCCAATGTTGCCGGGGTTGATGCGGATCTTGGCCGCGCCGTTTTCCGCCGCGCGGATAGCAAGGCGGTAGTCAAAGTGGATGTCCGCGACCAGCGGCAGGGGAGAGGCCGCGCAGATATCGCCGAAGGCCTCCGCCGCCTCCATGTCCGGCACGGCCAGCCGCGCGATCTCACAGCCCGCGGCGGCCAGCGCGCGGATCTGGGCGAGCGAGCCCTCCACATCCGTGGTCCTTGTATTGAGCATCGACTGGATCGAGACCGGCGCGCCGCCGCCCACGGCGACGGGCCCGACCTGGATCCGCTTTGTCAGCTTTCGTTCCATTCAGTGCACCAGCTTCCAGATATCCTTGAACGTGATGAATGCCATAAACGCCAGCAGCAGGATCATGCCCGCCGCGTGGATATAGCCTTCATACTTGGAGGGAATTTTCTTCTTCGTGATCGCGGTGAACACCGTGTTCACCAGCAGCAAAAACGCGCGGCCGCCGTCCAGCGCCGGCAGGGGCAGCATGTTCATGACGGCCAGATTGACCGCGATGAACGCCCCGAGATACAGCACGTTCAGAATGCCGTCCGCCGTGGTCGCGGCGGACTCGCCGGTCTGGGCGATGGCGGACACCACGCCGACCGGCCCGGACATGTCGTTCACCGATACCAGCCCGGACACCAGATCCCCGAGGCTCATCCAGGCGAGCCGCGCAAAATCCAGCGCCGTGTACCACGTGTTTTTGAGGACGGTCCCGACCTTCTTCTCCTCGTAGCCGAAATACAGGCCGTATTTATACTGCTGCACGCCGTCCACGTCGTAGAGCTTCTGCTGCATGGCAAAGTCCTGCAGCTCGACCAGCTTTCCGTCCCGCTTCACGACCAGATCGTAGCTGCCCGTCTTGTTGCGGGAAAGGAGCGTGGAGACGTCGGAATAGATATACACGCGGTGGCCGTCGATCTTGTAAAGCTCGTCGCCGACCTGCAGCCCCTGCTCCGACTGCAGCTCGCAGCCGTCAAAGAAGCCGGAGATCTTCGCGGTCGAGAAGCCCGACACGCACGAGTAGAGGATCGCCAGCACCACCAGGCCCGTCAGAAAGTTCATGAACGAACCGGCCGCCAGAATGATGAGCCGTTTCCACCAGACTTTGGAGGTAAAGGCCCGGGGATTGTCGGATTCCTCATCCTCGCCCTCCATGGCGCAGTAGCCGCCCACGGGGATGCAGCGCAGGGCATAGAGCGTCTCGCCGCGCTGCTTTTTCACGATGGCCGGCCCCATGCAGATGGAAAACTCGTTCACCTGCACGTCCAGCGCCTTGGCCGTGAGAAAATGGCCCAGCTCGTGGATGAAGATCAGAAAGCCGAAAATCAGGATCGCAATGAGAATATACATGAAATCACCTGTCAGAAAACCGCTCGCGCGTATAGGCGCGGGCAAGGCGGTCCGCCTCAAAAATATCGTCCAGCGACGGCTCAGCCGTGACCGGCAGCCGCAGCGCCGCCGCCACGGCGTCCGGGATGTCGTAGAACCCGATCCGGTCCTGCAGATAGAGGGCGACGGCCTCTTCGTTGGCGGCGTTCATGGCCGTGCAGGCCGTGCCGCCGATTTTTGCCGCCTCTTTGGCGAGCGCGAAGCAGGGGAAGGCGGCCTCATCGATGGGATCGAAGGTCAGCGGGCCGCAGGAGAGCAGGTCGAGGGCGGGGGCCGGGTTGTGCAGCCGGTTCGGGTACGTCATGGCAAGGCCGATGGGGATGCGCATATCGGGCACGCCCAGCTGCGCCAGTACCGCGCCGTCGACGAACTCGACCAGCGAATGCACGACCGACTGCCGGTGGATGACGGCCGTGACCTTCTCCAGCGGCAGCTCATACAGCCGCATGGCCTCGATGATCTCGAGCCCCTTGTTCATGAGCGTGGCGCAGTCGATGGTGATCTTCGCGCCCATCTTCCAGTTGGGGTGGCGCAGGGCGTCCGCTTTGGTCACGGACGCCAGTTCTTCCCGGCTTTTCCCGAAGAACGGCCCGCCGGAGCAGGTCAGGATCAGCCGCTTGACCTCCCGCTGGTCCCGGCAGCCCATCAGGCACTGGAAAATGGCCGAATGCTCCGAGTCGACGGGGATGATCTCCGCGCCGGATGCGCGCGCCGCGGCCTGCATGAGCTGCCCGGCGCAGACCATGGTCTCTTTGTTGGCAAGGGCGATGCGCTTTTTCTCGCGGATGGCCGTGAGCGTCGGCCGCAGGGCGGCAAAGCCGCACACCGCTGCGACGACGGTATCGGCCTGCGGCAGCGCCGCAGCCTCACACAGCGCCTCGCTGCCCGCGAGCACCCTTATATTCATATCCGCAAGACGGGTCTTTAATTCCTCCGCGGCCGCATTCTCCGTCATGACGGCGAATTCCGGCCGGTATTTGCGGCACTGGGCCTCCAGCAGGTCCACGTTCTTTTCCGCCGTCAGCGCGGCGACGCGCAGGCCCAGCTCCTCCGCCACCGACAGGGTCTGGCGGCCGATGGAGCCGGTGGAGCCGAGGATCGTGATCGTATGTGTCATAGCTTCTCCAGTACAAACAGCATCGCGTACACCACGGGCGCAATAAAGAGCGTCGAGTCAAACCGGTCGAGCACGCCCCCGTGGGTCAGGAAAATGTGGCTGTAGTCCTTGATGCCCGCCTCACGCTTGATGAGGCTCGTCGAAAGATCACCCAGCTGGCCGAAGAGATTGGCGACGACGCCGATGACGGCTAGGAACCACAGCGGCAGCTCCATCTGCCAGACAAGCTTCGCAACAAGCCCCAGCAGCACCATGCCGGCGGCGCTGCCGACCGGGCCCGCAAGGAAGCCTGCCCACGTTTTATTGGGGCTCACGTGCGGGGCAAATTTCTTATGGCCGAAGGCCATGCCGCCCAGCATCGAAAAGCTGTCGCCGATGAACGCGATGACAAACGGCATCAGGACGCACGCGGGCGAAACATTGCGCAGAAGCGCGATGCAGCTGTACATCGCCGGGAACAGAAGCCCGCCGACGATGCAGACCGCGACGGTGGCAAACGGCAGCGCCGTTTCCTTCCCGTGCGTCACGACTGCGATGAGAAACAGCGCTGCGACAAATACATACGCGCACGCGAAATACAGCCGGTCACCGACCGCCGTCCACCAGCCGTCCATAGAGATGTATGCCACGGTCAGGACAGCCATCAGCATCGTCAGCCCATAGACGAGCGGCGTCACGTGCTTGCCCGCCGTGTGCAGCAGCTCCCACGCGGCGGCAGCCGCGATCGCCGCGGTCAGGATCCACGCGGCGACCGGCGGCAGGATGACGAGCACCACGATCAGCAGCGGCACGCCGATGGCGGCCACGAGCAGTCTTTGTTTCATTTCCGACCTCCAAACCGGCGCTCGCGCGTCCGGTAGGACGCGATCGCCTTGTCGAGTTCCTGTTCATCAAAATCGGGCCAGAGCACATCCGTGAAATAATACTCCGCATACGCCGACTGCCACAGCAGGAAGTTCGATGTGCGGATCTCACCCGAGGGGCGGATGATGAGCTCCGGGTCCGGGATGCCGTCGGTGTAGAGATAGTGCGCAAAATCGCACTCCGTCAGCTCCTCCGGCTGTTTGAGGCCCTGCACGCAGTCGGCGGCGAAGCGCCGCGCGGCGTGGACGATCTCGTCCCGGCCGCCGTAGTTGATGCAGATGTTGGCCTGGAAGCCCTGATAGTGCGTGGAGATCTCGTCCGTGCGGGCGATGAGCGCGCGCAGCTTCGGCGAGATCGGGCCGAGCTCGCCCAGGATCTTCAGGCGGATATGGTCCTGCTCCATCTCGTCGATGGCCTCGTGCAGGTATTTTTCAAACAGCGCCATGATGGCCTGCACCTCGTCCTGCGAGCGCTTCCAGTTTTCCGTGGAGAACGCGTAGACCGTCAGGTACTCGACGCCGAGATTTTTGCAGTAGGTGGCGATACGGCGGAACGTTTCCGAGCCTGCCGCATGGCCCATCTTGCGCGGCAGACCGCGCTGTTTTGCCCAGCGGCCGTTGCCGTCCATGATGATGGCGATATGCCGGGGCAGAGCATTGTTTTCCATATAGAATTAGCCTTTCACGACAAAAGCCGCCGTCCGGCGGCTTTTTATCTGCCCAAAAGCCGGGGCTTTTGGGCAATCTGGTTGCGCCGGCTGCATCGCAAAGTTTTGGCCGCATAGCGGCCAAAATTCACGTTTGCCGGCGAGCAGTATTTTTGCCGAGAGCAGGGGCTCCCGTCAAAAATGAGTTCTATTTTATTTGCGCCTGCGGGCGCAAACTCTGCGAGGCGCTTAGCCGCGCTTAGATCTCCATCAGTTCCTTTTCCTTCTTGGCGCACATCTCGTCGATCTTCTTGACGTGCTTGTCGGTCAGGTCCTGGATGTCCTTTTCGGCCTTCTTCTGGTCGTCTTCGGTCAGCTCGCCCTTCTTCTGGGCCTTCTTGACGTAGTCGACCGCGTCGCGGCGGATGTTGCGGACGGCGACCTTGGCGTCTTCGGCGTATTTGCGGACCTGCTTGGTGAGGTCCTTGCGGCGCTCCTCGGTCAGCTGCGGGAAGACGAGGCGGATCACGCGGCCGTCATTCTGCGGGTTGATGCCGAGATCCGAGGTCTGGATGGCCTTTTCGATGGCCTTGAGAAGCGAGCCGTCCCACGGCTGGATGACGAGCGTGCGGGGATCGGGGGAAGAAACGGTGCCGACCTGGTTGATGGGGCTCGGCTGGCCGTAGTACTCCACCGTGATGCGGTCGAGCACCTGCGCGTTGGCGCGGCCCGCGCGCACAGCGGCGAAGTCGGATGCGAGAACGTCGAGCGTTTTTTCCATTTTGCGCTGGAATTCCTTGAGATCTGCCATATTAAAGTTCCTCCTTTACAATCGTGCCGATCGGCTCGCCCATCACGACGCGCAGGATGTTCTGCGGGTCCTTGAGCGCGAAGACCTGAACGGGAATATGATTATCCATGGAAAGCGATGTAGCCGTGGTGTCCATGACGGCCAGATGACGTGCGAGCACCTCGTCATAGGTGATGGCGTCGTATTTGACGGCGGTGGGGTCCTTGGCCGGGTCGGCGGAGTAGACGCCGTCGATGTTCTTGGCCAGCAGGATGGCGTCGGCGCCTATCTCCGCCGCACGCAGGACTGCGCCGGTGTCGGTCGAGAAGAAGGGGTTGCCGGTGCCGCAGCCGAAGATGACGACGCGGCCCTTCTCCAGATGCCGGATGGCCTTGGAGCGGATGTAGGGCTCGGCGATCTGGTTCATGGCGATGGCCGTCTGTACCCGGACCTCCACGCCGCGCTGCTCGAGGCAGTCAGCCACGGCCAGCGCGTTGATGACGGTCGCGAGCATGCCCATGTGGTCCGCGCGCGTGCGCTCCATCTTGCCGCCGCCGTCTTTGACGCCGCGCCAGAAGTTGCCGCCGCCGACCACGACGCCGACCTGCACGCCGGCCTCGACGCACTGCTTGATCACGTCGCACACGCCGCCGATGACCGCGAAATCCAGCCCCCGGTGCGCGTCGCCCGCCAGCGCCTCACCGCTGATCTTGAGTAACACTCGTTTATATTTCGGTTCACGCATGGTAGAAACTCTCCTTTTCAATTCCCATCTATTTTATAATATAATGGGCGACTTGAAAAGAGGAAAATGCAAATTTCCCGGATTGTTTTCACTTTTTTCACATTCTGGAAGCCTTATGGCATTTTTGCATTGCGTTATCCGGGAAAATCGGATATAATGTATAAATTACAGGACATTTCATCCGGGAGGATCTAAGCATGGAAGAAGAAAGAAAGCCGTTGGAAAACAGAAATTTCATCGACGCCTTTATTGAAGAGGATCTGGCCCCCGGCGGCCGGTTCGAGGGTAAGCGCGTGCACACCCGGTTTCCGCCGGAGCCGAACGGGTATCTGCACATCGGCCACTGCAAGGCGCTGACGATCGATTTCGGCACGGCCGAAAAATTCGGCGGCCTGTGCAACCTGCGCATGGACGATACCAACCCGACGAAGGAAGACACCGAATACGTCGACGCCATCCAGGCCGATATCCACTGGCTGGGCTTCGACTGGGGCGACCGGTTCTTCTACGGCTCGGATTATTTTGAAAAGGACTATGAATTTGCCGTCGAGCTCATCAAAAAAGGCCTGGCCTACGTCTGCGACCTGACCGCCGAGCAGTTCAAGGAGTGCCGCGGCGACATCGGAAAGCCCGCCGTGAGCCCGTACCGCGACCGCCCGGTCGAGGAGAATCTCGATCTGTTCGAGCGCATGAAGAACGGCGAGTTCCCCGAGGGCAGCCGCACGCTGCGCGCGAAGATCGACCTGGCCTCCGGCAACTTCAACATGCGCGACCCCGTCATCTACCGCATCCGCTACATGCACCATCACCGGCAGGGTGACAAGTGGTGCATCTACCCGATGTACGACTTTGCCCACCCGATCCAGGACGCGCTCGAGGGCATCACGCACTCGCTTTGCTCGCTGGAGTTTGAGGCACACCGGCCGCTCTACGACTGGGTCGTGAACAACGTCTCCGTCCCGAACCATCCGCGCCAGATCGAGTTTGCCCGCCTCGGCATCGACCACACCGTCATGTCCAAGCGCAAGCTGCGCCAGCTCGTCGAGCAGAACTATGTCTCCGGCTGGGACGATCCGCGCATGCCCACGCTCTGCGGTCTGCGCCGCCGCGGCTATACCAGCCATTCCATCCGCGATTTCTGCGAGCGCATCGGCGTGGCGAAGTCCGCCAACACCGTCGAATACGCCCTGCTCGAGCACTGCCTGCGCGAGGATCTGAACGACACGGCGGAGCGGACGATGGCCGTCCTGCGCCCCGTGAAGCTCGTCATCACGAACTATCCGGAAGACAAGACCGAGACCTTCGAGGTCGAAAACAACCCTGTCCATCCCGAGCAGGGCACGCATCCCGTCACGTTCTCCCGCGAGGTCTGGATCGAGGCCGAGGATTTCCTGCCGGAGCCGATCCCCAAGTACAAGCGCCTGTACCCCAACGGCCCGGAGTGCCGCCTGAAGGGCGCGTATCTCATCACCTGCACCGGCTGCAAGCAGGCTGCCGACGGCAGCATCGAGGAGATCTACGCCACCTATGACCCCGACTCCCGCGGCGGCGATCCCGCCGACGGCCGCAAGGTCAAGGGCGCGACGATCCACTGGGTCGACAGCAAGACCGCCGTGGACGCCGAGGTCCGCCTGTACGGCAACCTCTTCTCCGACGCCCAGCCCGACGGCCCGGACAAGAACTTCCTCGACTGCCTGAACCCCGACTCCCTGCAGGTCCTCACCGGCTGCAAGGTCGAAGCCGCGCTCGTCGAAGAGGCGAAGAAGTATGACGCGGAAGGCGAAGGCCGCACGGCGCATACCGCGCCCGGCTTCCAGTTCATGCGCGTCGGCTACTTCTGCATGGACTCCCGCGACTGCCGCGCCGACCACCTGGTCTTCAACCGCAGCGTCCTGCTCAAAGACAGCTTCAAACCGGGGAAATAAACAATCATAACCACCGGCCGTGCCGGTGGTTTGCACAGGCCCCCTTGGGGCCTATTACCAGCCGAGCCTATAGGCTCATCGAATCTTCTTTCTACTGCATGATGCGCCCTACTGCTATTGAAATAGCGGCTTGGCGCATTTTGCTTTTCGTTTCTCCTTGGTTATCCGTCTTTTTGAATCACACCTTATCGCCCGCTTTCCAGACTTGTTCCTCGCTTCGCTCGGATATTTTTTCCGGGCATAGCTAAAGCTTTTTGGTACCACCGGCATTGCCGGTGGTTTTCTTTATACAAAAAACCGCCCGCGCATCGCGATCAAGCGATGCGCGGGCGTTCTGTGTTACATAGACTCCTGTCTGGCCACATGGGCGCAGATGGCCGCGAAGGTCTTTTCGCTCACGTCGTGTTCGACCTTGCAGGCATCCTCCCGCGCGGTCTTTTCGTCGACACCGATGCGCATGAAAAACTCTGTCAGCGTCTTGTGCCGGGTATAGATCCGGTCCGCGATCTCCATGCCGCTCTCGGTCAGTGTAATCAGCCCGTCACGATCCATGGTGATAAAGCCGTTCTGTTTCAACCGTTTGGTCGCGTAGGTCACGCTGGGTTTCGTAACGCCGAGATGCTCCGCTATGTCAATGGAGCGGATATAGCCGTGCCGCTCCCGCATCATCAGCATGGCTTCCAGATAGTCCTCTGCCGCTCTGTGCACACTCACAGCAAATTGCACCAACCTTTCTTTGAAATTATCTTTTACACTAACACACTTGACCAAAAAAAGCAAGCAAACATTTTTTTCGGAAAAACCTATTGACAAGCGCGGTTAGTCATGTTAAACTGTTGGCTGGTTAGGGAGGTCTAACCTTTGTTTTTCCCCTTTGGTTAGTGTCCCTTAATCCAAATTAGACATCTCAAATCTACACAGACAGGGGGCGCGGGATTTGATGCCGCTTACACTCGCAGCAGCCGGTGAAGAAAACATCATCCGCAAGGTCGGCGGGAATCCGGAAGTCAAAAAGCATCTGGAGGACCTGGGCTTTGTTGCAGGCGATACGGTTACAGTCGTTTCCAGCCTGGCCGGGAACGTCATTGTAAAGGTCAAGGAATCACGCGTAGCCATCAGTGAAGAGATGGCGCGTAAGATCATGATTTAATTTTAAGGAGAGAGGAATATGAAAACGCTGAAAGACGCAAAGATCGGCGACACCGTCAAGGTCGTCAAGCTCCACGGCGAAGGACCCGTCAAGCGCCGCATTATGGACATGGGCATCACCAAGGGCACAGAGGTTTTTATCCGCAAGGTAGCCCCTCTTGGAGACCCGATGGAAGTCACGGTCCGCGGCTACGAGCTGAGCCTGCGGAAGGCTGACACCGAAATGATCGAAATTGCATAAAGTATCTGGTCAAAAGGAGCAGAAAGATGGAAAAACAGATCAAAATTGCCCTTGCGGGCAACCCGAACAGCGGTAAAACCACGCTGTTCAATGCGCTGACCGGCTCGAACCAGTTCGTCGGCAACTGGCCCGGCGTCACGGTCGAAAAGAAGGAAGGCAAGCTGAAGAAGCATGACGACGTCGTCATCATGGACCTTCCCGGTATTTATTCTCTGTCCCCCTACACACTCGAAGAGGTCGTCTCCCGGAACTACCTGATCACGGAGCGTCCCGATGCGATTTTGAACATCGTCGACGGCACCAACCTGGAGCGGAACCTCTACCTCACCACGCAGCTGACCGAGCTCGGCATCTCTGTGGTCGTGGCCATCAACATGATGGACGTCGTCAAGAAGAACGGCGACCAGATCAACGTCAAGGAACTCTCCCGCCAGCTGGGCTGCCCGGTCGTTGAGATCTCCGCTCTGAAGGGCACCGGCATCATGGAAGCCGCTGAGGCTGCCGTTTCCGCCGCTGCCGGCCCGCACACCGAGCCGCAGCACACCTTCTCCGGCCCGGTCGAGCACGCCATCGCCCACATCGAAGAGGCTGTCCTGCATGACAAGCCCGCCGCTCAGCAGCGCTGGTACGCCATCAAGATCTTCGAGCGTGACGACAAGGTCCTCGAACAGCTGCAGATCCCCGCTGACGTCATGCAGCACATCGAAACAGACATCAAGGCCGCTGAGACCGAGCTCGACGACGATGCGGAATCCATCATCACCAACGAGCGCTACGTGTACATCGCACAGGTCATCAAGAGCTGCTACAAAAAGAAGAGCGCCGGCAAGCTCTCCGCTTCCGACAAGATCGATAAGATCGTCACCAACCGCTGGCTGGGCCTGCCCATCTTCGCGGCTGTCATGTTCATCGTTTACTGGGTCGCCATGGTCGGCGTCGGCGCACCGGCGACGGACTGGGCGAACGACGGCCTGTTCGGCGACGGCTGGCACCTGTTCGGCATCGGCTCCTCCGCTTACTCCGATGCAGCTGACGAATACACCACCGCAAGCGAAGCGATCAGCGGCTACTATGAGCTCGACACCGAAGCCGAAGACTTCGACGCAGATACTGCTCTGGCCGAGATGAAGGCCGTGACCGCCGATTCCGAGAGCACGACCATTGAGGTCGAGGATGAAGAGACCCTCGCCCTCAACGACATGACTGTCTACTACGATTCCATCCCCGCCGATGCGGACGAAAAGACCACGATCGGCATGAGCTATGTCGACGCTGTCAGCTACTTCGAAGAGAACGGCTTTGACGAGCCCGATCCCGCCGACTACGGCGTCTGGGTCCCCGGCGTTCCTGTTCTTGTCGGCAATGCGCTGGAAGCTGCCGGTGCGGCTGACTGGCTGAGCGGCCTGATCCTTGACGGCATTGTCGCCGGTGTCGGCGCAGTTCTCGGCTTTGTGCCGCAGATGCTCGTTCTGTTCCTCATGCTGGCCTTCCTCGAAGCGTGCGGCTACATGGCCCGTATCGCCTTCGTTCTGGACCGTATCTTCCGGAAATTCGGCCTGTCCGGCAAGTCCTTCATCCCGATGCTCATCGGCACCGGCTGCGGCATCCCGGGCGTTATGGCTTCGCGTACCATTGAAAACGAACGTGACCGCCGTATGACGATCATGACCACCACCTTCATCCCCTGCGGCGCAAAGGTGCCGTTCATCGGCATGATCGCCGGCGCTCTCTTTGGCGGCAGCGCATGGGTCTCCACCTCCGCTTACTTCATCGGCATGGCCGCGATCGTCATCTCCGGCATCATGCTGAAGAAGACCAGGATGTTCTCCGGCGATCCCGCTCCGTTCGTCATGGAACTGCCTGCATACCACTGGCCGACCCTCGGCAACGTCCTGCGCAGCATGTGGGAGCGCGGCTGGTCCTTCATCAAGAAGGCCGGTACGATCATCCTTCTGTCCACCATCTTTGTCTGGTTCACCACCTACTTCGGCTGGGCCGAAGACGGCTTCCGGATGCTCTCTGACGAAGAGATCAACTACTCCATCCTCGCCAAGATCGGCGGCGCGATCGCCTGGATCTTCGCTCCGCTCGGCTGGGGCAACTGGCAGGCAGTCGTTGCTTCCATCACCGGCCTCGTTGCCAAGGAGAACATCGTCGGCACGCTCGGCATCCTCTATGGCGGCGGCGACGGCACGGTCTATCAGAACCTTGCTACCGCGTTCAATGGCATTACCGGCTACTCCTTCCTGGTCTTCAACCTCCTGTGCGCTCCGTGCTTCGCGGCCATCGGCGCCATCAAGCGTGAGATGAACAGCCAGAAGTGGACCTGGTTCGCCATCGGCTATCAGTGCGGCTTCGCCTATGCGATCGCCCTCATGGTCAACCAGTTCGGCGCTCTGTTCACCGGCAACGGCAACGTCCTCGGCGTGATCGTCGGCGTCGTTCTGCTCGCCTTCATCGTCTACATGCTTGTCAAGCCCTATAAGGAGGCTGCCAAGCTGACCGCAAAGATCAAGTAATATTCCGCAATCCATTTCAGGCAAGACCGCAGATCCTGCGGCCTTGCCTCCTCCCCCGCAAACGAGCTTATCAAGGAGTGATCTTCATGTTTGCCTGGCTCGCAGAGAATCTTGGCACGATCGTGATCTCGGCAGTTCTGCTGGCGATCGTTGCCGCAATCGTGATCTATCTGATCCGGCAGAAAAAGCAGGGCAAAAGCACCTGCGGCGCTGGCTGCGCACACTGCGCAAACGCGGGCTGCTGCCATCATCATGAATGAGAGGTCTTTCTTATGTATAAAACCACGCTGAAGATCGACGGCATGATGTGCGGCATGTGCGAATCGCACATCAACGATACCATCCGCAAGGCAGTCCCCGTCAAAAAGGTCTCCTCGTCGCACACCAGGGGCGAAGCGGTCGTCATCACAGATGAGCCGCTGGACGTCGAAGCCGTCAAGGCCGCGGTCCACGCGACCGGCTATGAGGTCCAGAGCGCCGCGAGCGAGCCCTATGAAAAAAAGCGATTCTCCCTTTTCGGGAAATGAGCGCTCCCCCTCCATACCGGAAGCCCCGTCCTGTCCCCATGCCGGCAGGGCGGGGTTTTCTATGTGCGGCCTTACAGACGAAAACCGCCATGGCAGCTGACTGCCATGGCGGTTTTGTATTCTGGAAAGCTCAGAAGGTCGCGACGCTCTGCTCGGCGGGTTCGGCGGGCTGAACGTTGACGGCGGTGAGGATGGGACCCACGCCCTTGTAGAGCGAGTGGTACTTGACCTCGACGGTCGCCGTGACCCAGACCCAGCTGCGCGCCGCCAGCCCGGAAGCCCCGGCAAACCGGCACGGCAGGCCCATGAACGTGATATCCGCCTCGCAGCAGGTCATGACGAAGCGGCCGGGGGCAAACATGCCGTCCTTTTCCCGGCGCAGCCGCGCCACCTGTCCCTTGAATTTCACGGTCTTGCCGGCGTATTTCTTGGGCTCCTCGGTGATATCGCGGTAGAACAGGGCATAATCCTCGTCCTTGACCTCCACGACCGGGGCGTTCAGGTCGAACGGCAGGGGATCCTCGATGTCGTCATAGTGGGTCGAGCCGTCGGTGTACTCGTAGAGGATCTCGATCCGGCGGTTGACGGCCCGGGCGATCTTGTGGTAGGGCATGACGTCCGCGCCGGGCGTCATGCGGTTGAGGACCAGCATCTCCGCCCCGGCCAGCTTGTCCACGACGAGCTGGCGCATGTTGGCGTTGTAGCTGAGGAAGGTCGTCGCGTCGGCAAACATGACCTCCTGCGCGATCTTCCAGTGGTCGGGCGTCTTGAGATAGAAATCCGAGGCCAGATGCATGCCGTTGAGCTCAACGACCACGCGCTCGGCATTGTATTTCTTCTGCAGCCCGGTCAGCATCTCCGGGCTCAGCTCGTCGTAGTCCAGGACCTGCTCATAGACCTCCTTGTGCGGGTAAGTGGATACGTCGTATTCCTCCTCGCCCTCCTCAAAGACCAGCAGCAGCGTCCGCTCGCCGGTGTTGAAGCGCTCGTCCTCGAGCGTCTCCTGGATGAATTTCGTCTTGCCGGACTCCAGAAAGCCCGTGAAGACGTACATGGGGATATCGGGCATAGCCATGTCGGATTCTCCTTACTGCTTTTCTACGCCGAAGAGCTTCGCGACAGCTTCCTCATTCAGCTTCGAGCCGATGACGCAGATGCGGCCGGTGACCATTGCGCCGCCGTCACGGATGTCAGGCTCGCCGGGCACGTAGTCGAAGTGGATCCACTTCTCGCCCTCGGCATTGGCCACATAGCCCTTGGCCCGCAGGATGATGCCGTAGGTCTCCGCATCCTCCAGCGCCTGCAGGATGTGCTCGATCTCAGCCTTGGTGAACTTCTTGTGCGTCTCCTCGCCCCAGCTGATGAAGACCTCGTCGGCGTCATGGCCGTGGTGATGGTGATGATGGTGGTGATGCTCGTGTTCGTCCTCGTCGTCATCGTCATGGTGATGGTGGCAGCTGCAGTCCGGGTCGTCGCACTCGTCCTCGTCGTCATGATCGTGGTGATGGTGATGATGCTCGTGCTCATCCTCGTCATCATCGTCGTGGTGATGGTGGTGGCAGCTGCAGTCCGGATCGTCGCATTCCTCGTCGTCATCGTCGTCGTGGTCATGATGATGGTGATGCGCTTCTTCCTCGAGCTTCGCAAGCTCGACGGCGATGGTGCTGCGCTGCTCCATGGCCTCCATCAGCTGCTCGCCGGTGAGCTCCGGCCACGGCGTCGTGACGATCACGGCGTCCTTGTTGTGCTCGCGGATCATGGCGACGCACTGGTCGAGCTTTTCTTCCTTCATGCCGTCAGTGCGGCTGAGGATGATGGTGTTGGCCGTCTCGATCTGGTTGTTGTAGAACTCGCCGAAGTTCTTCATATACATCTTGCACTTCGTCGCATCCGCCACAGTCACAAAGTTGCCCAGCTGCACGTCGTCCGACGTGACCTTGCGCACGGCGCCGATGACGTCCGACAGCTTGCCGACGCCCGACGGCTCGATCAGGATACGGTCCGGCGCGTATTCGGCGATGACCTTTTTGAGCGCGCGGCCGAAATCGCCGACCAGCGAGCAGCAGATGCAGCCGGAGTTCATCTCCGTGATCTGGATCCCGGCCTCCTGCAAAAAGCCGCCGTCGATGCCGATCTCGCCGAATTCATTCTCGATCAGCACCAGCTTCTGGCCGTGGTAGGCTTCCTTGATCATTTTCTTGATGAGCGTCGTCTTGCCGGCGCCGAGAAAACCGGAATAAATATCAATTTTTGTCATGCAAAAACACCTTCCAGTAAACAATTTTCGTTCCAATAGTATAGCACTTTCCTACGGGAACATCAAGGTTTCTTCATGAAATATTCACAGTTTCCGCCAAAAGGAATTGACAAACCGGGATCGATATGATAATATAATTCTCGGCTTTGGAGGCTGGCATTCGGAGAGATGTCCGAGCGGTTTAAGGAGCTGGTCTTGAAAACCAGTGACACAGCAATGTGCCGTGGGTTCGAATCCCACTCTCTCCGCCATTTTCTTTCCTTCATACCAGCCTGACCGACCTGCGGAAGTACCCAAGTGGCCGAAGGGGCTCCCCTGCTAAGGGAGTAGGCGTCTAAAAAGCGCGCGAGAGTTCAAATCTCTCCTTCCGCGCCAAGGAAAAGACCTTGAAAACACTACGTTTTCGAGGTTTTTTCTTTGCCCAAACGTGCAGTTTTCCCCTATATTTTCCCCTTACAGGCTGGATGCAGCCTTTTTTGTGCTCTGAAACAGGGCTTCCATGCGGTTCGCAGAATCCCGTTTCATGCGCTCTGTCGCGTGGGCGTAAACGTCCAGCGTGAACGCCGCTGTCGCGTGACCGAGGTTTTCCTGCACGGTCTTCGGGTTGTCGCCCGCCTGCAGAGAATTGACGGCGAACGAATGACGAAGATCATGGAAACGTGCTTCCGGTATGCCGATGCTCTCCACGGCTTTCTTGAAATGCTTGCGCACGGTCACATGGGACAGATGGTGTCCCAGCTCATCCGTAAATACCAGACCGGAATCTTCCCAAAACTCCCCGGCCTTCAATCTCCATTCCGTCTGTACCCGCCGCTGCTCTCTGAGCGCCTTCATCACCGAAGGTGCCGGGGTCAGCAGGCGGGTTTTGTCGTTTTTCAGAGAGCCGAAGAAATACGCGCCGCCCTTTTCCTTGGATTTGAGAAGCTGCTGCGCGACGGTCACTGTCCCGGCATCGAAGTCCACGTCTTTCCATCGCAAACCGAGAAGCTCCCCTTGCCGCAATCCCGTCAGCAGATCGACGATAAACAGCCGCTCGAACGGCTGCCCGTGGATCGCGTTCAGGAAGGCGGCGGTCTGTGCTTCGTCCGGCGGCTTGATCTCTGCCCGCTCCACGCGCGGCAGCTTACAGGCATCGGAAGGATTGATCCGCAGATAGCCGACCTCGACGGCCTGTCCCAGCGCCCGGTGCAGAATGCCGTAAATATCTTTGACAGTCTTTGCAGAAAGCGGCTTGCGCCCGCTCGTGCCGCGATGGAGGTCGTTGAGCATCTTCTGGATCTGTGGTGCTTTGAGTGCCTGCAACTTGACAGCGCCGAGCGTGGGCTTGATCGTGCTTTCCACCTTGTTCTTGTAGGTCGAGCGGGTCAGCGGCTTCAGATCGGCCGTGTATTCGGCGAGCCAGATATCAAGCCAGTCGGACACAGTCAGCTTTGATGGCTCCTGATAGGTCGAATCGTTGACCGCTACGGCTGCGGCCTGCATCTTCTCGCGGACTTCCCTTTGCGACGCGCCTGAGAAGCTGCGACGGATCTGCTTGCCGGTTCCAGGATCAACGCCGACCGTCAGCCGCGCTTCCCAATACGTGTATTCCCGACCGTCCCGAAGGACGGTCTTTTTTCGTATGCTGCCCGCTCCTGCGGCGTTTCGTTTTGCCATATCAGTTTGCCTCCGGCTCGGCTTCGTTTGCAAGTTCTTCGTGCAGGACATCAACCACATGAGCTGGATCTAAGAGAGATTTTTTCTTTGCAAGTCTGTCCAGCATATTTCTGAGCTTTGGAATAATATTTTCCGAGAAAAGACGCTGTGCAACTGATTCTGACGTTGCTATTTCAAATCCGTGTTTTTCAAGTTCGGAAATGATTGCTGCATATTCTGTGGTAAAAACATAGTCTTCGGACGACGTTCTCTGCTTCCGTTTGACATATTGTGTGCAATTTGCGAGAAACCACCCTGTAAAGTCCTCATCTTCCAGCAGGTCAGACAAAAGATTTATCCTTGAATACTGTCCTTTTTCTGGAGGTATCTGGCTTATAGCACGGAGCGCTTGCAAGCGGCGCGCAGCTTCCTCTGACAGACCAAATTCATCCGCTGCAACCATCACAGCATTTGGATCTTCCGACAACCCAAGCAGCCAGTCCGCAGACACGTTACAGCAACGGCATATCTGCGCAAGAGTTTCGGAATCTGGGATCCTATCTCCGTTGAGATAAAAGCCGAGCGTCTGCCGTGAAATTTGAAGTTCTTTTGCAAATTCAGTTATTGACCGCGCCCCCATGAGTTCACCGATACGTGTTCTCAAGACAGGAAGTCTTTCTTGATTGCCCATTTACGTCTTCTCCTTTTGCTTCATATGTACGCTTTATCCAAAAAGAACGAAACAGATATTGACTATTGCTACCGCTGTTGCTATAATGAGTATAGCAGAACACAGATGAAGCGTCAATGACTTACTCAAAAGAAAGGGTTGATTTTATGGCAAATGAAGCAATTCGAGAAAAAGCAAAGAAATCTGGCGTTAGGCTTTGGGAAGTCGCAGAGAAAATTGGTGTTGCCGACTCAACATTTTGCCGCCAGATGCGGCGTGAGTTGCCAGAGGCTCGGCAGCAGCTCATTCTTCGGGCGATTGATGAGCTTGCATGGAGGGATACGGATGGAGAACACTCGTGAAAAGCTGACACTGTCCGTCGCGGAAGCAGCGCAGCTGCTTGGTCTTTCCTTGCCAAAAGTCTATGCGCTTACGCACCGTGCGGACTTCCCCGCGTTCCGGATCGGAAACCGGACATTGGTGAGCCGCCGCCTGCTGGAAAAGTGGGTTGACCGCGAAGCTGGAGGGGACGGAGCATATGAACAATAATGCCGACAACAAGCCGGGCGTGATGATCTATTTTGACATTATCCCGCTCATAGAGGGAATGAGCCCAGACGATGCTGGGCAACTATTCCTTGCGATTTTGAAATACGCACAATATGGTGAAATTCCTTCTTTGAGCGGGTTTGCGCTGGCTGTCTGGCCGTTTGTTAAATCGCTGGTTGACCGTGACAGCCAACGGTACGATCTTGTCCGGAAGAAAAAACAATGGGCGGTTTATTGCAGAGAAGCAAAGCGCCGGGGTGAAACTCCGCTTGAGCTGGAAGCGTGGATCATCGAAAGTGAACGCTCACCAGCGATAAACACTGATAATCATAGTTCATCACCGATTATCGATGATGACGTATGCTATCCAACTACAACTCCAGCTCCAACTACAGCCACAACTCCAACCACAACTACATCTCCAATCTCATCTACAGCTGACAGGGGTCTGGGGGGAAGGAACACGTCGCACATGGCAGACTATTCCGCTCCTGCGCCCAATCGCCCGCCGTCTGCTCTTGGAGGCGATTATGCTGTGCCGCCAGAAGATCAATGGGAACATATGCGTCAGAATGCATCGGACATGCTGGCAGGTTATCCGAGATAGGAGGCGAGCGCGAAGCTGCAAAACAACACACGACTACCAACCACGACAAATGAGGAGGACAAACCATGTATTTTGAAAATCGTTTCCCCGAATCTGGCAGCGGTCAGATTCTCCACCCTGTCCGAGCGGGACAGAACATTCTTGACTTGATTAGACGTCCACGCATCGCGACGATTCTTCTGTGCGTTGACCACGCAGCAGCAGTTACGGTGCAGACCAGCAATCACGACACATTGAGCCGCAAGCTGCGCGAAAGTGAAAAAGGCTCGGATGGTCTTTATCGCTTTGAATACGAGTCCTATACGCAGGACGGATCGGGCGGCATGCACGGGAATATTACCTCGATCACACTGGACTGCGATGCGCAGTTTTACATCATGTACGGAATCACCGTAGGTTGACGAAAGGAAGGGACAAGCAATGACACGCGAAGAATATGTTTTCCGCATCAGTTCTCTCACGCAGGAACTGACCGGCTTGGCAGCAGAATACTTCTCCACGCAGCGCGATCCGTATGAGGTTGCAGGAGAGCGTTTCAATCAGGCCGTCGATGCTTTTGAGCAGGATTTGTCTACAAGGACGGCAGAACTCGAAGCCAGAGCGGCAGCGGCAAACGCCGCAGTTGACGCTGCGGTCCGTGAGCAGGCGCGGACGCGGGTTCGCCTGATTGAAGTCATCCAGCAGGGAGACACTGCCGCTGAGCAGGCAGCAACGGCAGACCTTGACAAGCTGGAAGCAAAGAAGCAGATCGCCATTATCAGCGCTGATGCGTTCAAGGGCGCAAAGGCGTATGGCTCAAAAGATCTTTTCAGTGCGGCAGTTGCTCGCATGAGGGATCGTATGGCAATCAAAAGCTGCGGCATGGGCAATGATCGCAAAGATGTCGTCGATGCAATTCGGGGAGCAGTTAAGCAGTTGACAGAGCTGCTGCCTTCCGGTGCAGACACTTCGTGGTATGCAGAACGAGCAGACGCCAAACGCTGCTTCAGCATTTTCGAAAAAACTGTAGGTCATATCGACCTCACTGCGCCCGGCTGCGGCGGTCCTGATGATGTGAAAGTCAGAATCGGGCTGTCACTTGCCAAAAAAGAAATTGCCCCCGGCCTGGATGGAACGCCGTCCGGAGCCGCGCTGAGCGCGATCTTCGAGGAATGGGACAGCCAGCTAGAGGAAGAATCTGAAACGGACTGATGGGAGGGCTTCACAGCCCTTCCTCTCTGGCGATCCGTCCCGCTCCTGTGCATTTCATGCTATCGAAATCTCTTTCGATCATCAAACTTGCAGGTGCGGCCAGCATGGGGATTTTCCGTGCTGGAGGGCGCGGGAAAAGGTACTGTGACGTGTACCCCCCTATCTGCTGCGGGCTCGACGACCCCAAATTGCTTGTAGTTTCCCTATAATATTTCCGGTAATTTCGTTACGATTTTCCCTATCTTCGGGCGCAGAAAAGCCGCACAGAAAGGCAGGAACGGCATGACCATTGAAGAACTGAACGTGCTGTTTGATCTCCGAGCTGAACTGGAGTGGCTGAACACGGCAAAAGCGCAGTTGATGGATGCAGCGACGTCCACGACGGCAAAGCTGAATGGAATGCCGCATGGAAGTGGTGTCACAGACAAGGTCGGCGGGCTTGCCGCTGAGATCGCCGACCTCGACAGCCAGATTGAGCAGATCGCAGCCAAGAGCGACGCGAAGGAAGCGCAGCTCGCCGTCTGGATCGTGGGCATTCGCGACCCGCGAACACGCCTTGTGTTCCGGTTGCGCTTCTTTCGCGCTCTTTCATGGAAAGAGATTGCAAAAAATAACCCACACAACGACGGACACGGTAAAAGCCATCGTGTACCGATATTTGAGAGAAGAAACCCGCTCCACACATGGAGCCAAGGAAGGAGCATAAACATGAATATCAAGCAGAAAACAGACACAGTCCGCATGAAAGCGGCGCGGATACTGGTGAAGGCTCTGTTTGCAGCGGCCTCCGAAGACGACGCAGCAGATCCCAGTTCTGAAAAGAGCGGATCTGTGGAAACAGACGCCAAAGAGCAGATCAAGCGCCTGCTCGACGCAGAACAGGCGTAGTGCCGTCGTGAGCCGCACAGCGCCCCGTAGAGCGTCGGAAGCATCCGGACATAACGAGAATCCCTGCTCCATACAAACGCGCCGCGCTGCGAGTTGCAAGTGGCTCAAAACAAGACGAAGCCCGCTCCCCTGATTTGGAGAGCGGGCTTTGCTTGTCTTTATAGCTCCAAGCCCTGTATCGCGTTCTCGTACAGAAATGCCTTCAGCGGCTCGGCCTCGGCGGTGTCGTAGTAGTTCAGCAGCGCTTCGTTGAACTGCTCCATGTTCTTCGCGGAGATTGTCAGCATACCTGCCCCAGCTTGCAGCAGGATCTTGTTTGCCAGCGTCAGACTGGTGCGCTTGTTGCCGTCCCAGAAAAGCTGCCCGCGTGTGCCCCAGCAGAAGGCCGTCAGCGCCTTTTCCGTGGCCGAAGTATCGGCGGCAAGGATCGCGGCCAGCTCCGCCCGGACAGACGCTTCCTGCGGCACAGGCGGTGTGTAGTCTGTACCGGAGATGGATACGCTGCCGGTACGCAGTTTGCCCCATTCCAGCGCCTCGTTGCGGGCGATGAAGTCGTTCAGCTTGCAGAGATATTCCAGCGTGACCGGCTCATTGATTGAGCCCATCAGGAAGCGCCATGCGTCGCGCATATTCAAAATCGCCTGAATATCGTCGATCTGCACGCCGGGGACGTTGACACCCTCCAGAATGGTTTTCGTCTGCGGGAAGGTCACGGCGCGGTTTTCCATCTTCATTCCGCAATAGACGTTTTCGTCCCACTTCTTCTTGGCTAAAAAACGACTCTGCTCCGGTGTCAGATGGTATCTGTCAGCGTAGGTCATTCCGCTTCACCGTCCTTTTCTTCTGTGTACTCCAGTATGTCTCCCGGCTGGCATTGTAGCAGCTTGCAGATCGTCGCGATATTCATCCACGAAACAAGCTCTCCGTGTCGGAGCTGCTGGAGTGTTGCTTGCCCCATAAGTTTTTCGTTGCGAATCCGTGTCGAGCTATACCCTGCTGCTTTCAGCGCCGCAAGAATGTCAATCTTGTACCCTACCGGCATATTCTGCGCCCCCTTTTGAAAATCATCCGGGCAATCTGGCGTTGAGCCTCTTTCACATTGTCCATATTATAGCGCAGAAAAGCACATATATCAAGTGCAAATATTCACAGAAATAGCACCTAAAATATGTGCAATTCGTCGATAGACAGCACATGAATTAAGTGCTATAATTAAGACAGTCAAGGGGAACAAAAGAAAACAGTTCAGACACCGGCAGAAGGCGGACGAAAGTACCGATAGGGAAACCAAGAACGCCTATAAGAGCTGGGAAGGATCAGCAAAGCGCAGCAAGGCTCGCGAGATCAGTTGAAGGCCCCCAGCCGCCGGAGTTCCCCAAGAGCAAAGAAAAAGCGTCTCCTGCCGCCGTAGGAAGTGAACAGGAGACGCAGCCGAAAAGGGCTGATTGCAGTATAGCACAGCCCGCCGAAAAAGGAAAGGGTCTTACACATGAGCAACATCGAGATTCAGAGCAAGGTCAACGAGCTTCGCGAGCTGCGCCGCATGGCCGACGAGCTGACTGCCGAGATCGAGAGCATCCAGGACGCGATCAAGGCGCACATGACCGCCATCGACGCTGACACGCTGACGGGCGCGGATTACAAGATCACGTGGAAGGCCGTGACCAGCAGCCGGTTTGACAGCACGGCGTTCAAGAAGGCAATGCCCGAGCTGGCCGAGCGCTTCACCAAGTCCACCACCAGCCGCCGTTTCACGGTCGCATGAGCGGGGCGGGCAGCAGCCCGCTCCAGAAAGGAGAACAGAATGGAAGTTCATGTTTCGATTAACACCAACGGCAGCACGAAGGAGCTGCAGCGGCTGACGGACCGGCTCGGCGATCTGGCAAACCTGCTGGAAGCAATCACAGAAGCGGAGCTGTCGCGGAGCAGCAATTCATACTTCGCTGCCGGTCTGGATTTCGTGAGCAAGGAGATCAACGCCGTGTATGCACAGATATACGACCTGGTGAACGGCTGGGAGGTAACAAAGTGAACACCTCGCTTGCGGCCGTGAGCCGCGCAGACGATGAGCACGAGAAGGCTGAATTGATCGCGCTGGTCAGACAGCTGACACCGAAGGAAGTAGACCGCGTAATTGAGCGGATGCAGGTGCTGCTCAACGAGCAGCAGAAGAAAAAGGAGGTTGCAGGATGAGAGAAAGCAGAGCGCATTTTGACGCACACAAGTACACACCGTCGCCAGAGGAAGCAATCGAAATCGCAAACAGGCGTTTTACAGTTGCCAACGCCAGATCGGCAATCGACGTAGTTTTCGCATTCAAGGCGCAGTCCGGAAACCGAACCTTTCTCCCGCTCCCCGGTCTTGACTATGGAAACGCCGAAGATCAGATGGGAATCATTCGGCTGCTCGGTTCGATCTGGACAAGCGGATATGTCGCAGGCATCCGTTCAGAGCGGGCTCGGCGGCGTGGGGAGTAGAGCAGCAAAACAGGGGACGCCGACCAGTGCGCCCCCCTGTTTTTTGCTCCGGAAATTTCCCCTATTTTTTCCCCTAAGAGCTTTGTATCGCTTTGAACGCCATTGTACGCAATGAAGAGAATGCATTGATTTTTGTATAGGATTTCACGCGGTTTCAAGCGATAAAACGAACTTTCATAGTTCAAATCTCTCCTTCCGCGCCAGGGAAAAGACCTTGAAAACGATGTTTTCAAGGTCTTTTTTCGTTATTTTTTATCATTTGTGCGGCTGGCGGATGCAGACGCTGACGCCGTCGGGGATGAATGTGCGCGAGCCGCCGCCGGCCATGGCCAGGGCGGTCTGCAGATCGGGGGCGTATTCCAGCTTCATATCCTCGATGGCCGCCTGCATTTCAGGCCGGGTCACAAAGATCACTCTGTGCTTCATCAGCACCCGGCACAAAATCTGCGTCTGCCACTGATCCGGGACGGTCTGTGCCTGCGGACGGGAAGCGAACGCGGCGTACAGCTGAGCGGGTGAGGCGCAGGCCTTCATATCCTGATAAAACTGCGCGCCGCCGATCCCGTCGGCCATCTCCGCACACAGGATGATCGCCGCGCCGGGATTTGCGGTCGCCTCGGCCGCCGTCAGTCCCTTGACGCACTGGTAGAGATTCTGATCCAGCGGTGCGCCGCCGTTGGTCGTCACGACAACGTCGCCGAAAACAGGCGCTGTCTCACAATAGCGCCGCAGGAATGCAACGCCCGCGGCGTGCGCCTGCCGGAATTCGCCGGCAAAGGCTGCCACTGTTTTCTTTTCCTCGTCTATGACGACGTTCACGATGTATTGCAGCCGCGCCAGCGCTGCGGCAGCCTCCATATCCCGGTGGATGGGATTCTGCACCAAATTTCCGGTCCTTGCGGCGGGGTGCGCAATGAACGGGCCGCAGTGGTTTCCCAACACCGTGGCGCTGCTGCAGATGCCGGGCAGGACGCTCTTTCGTCCGCCGGAGAAGCCCGCGAAGAAATGCGGCTCGATGAAGCCTTCTGCGACGAGCAGCTCCGTTTCGGCGGCCAGCGTATCGATCACCAGCGGCGCACCGGAGGGCAGGACACCGATCTGCGTGCTGCACTGCGCACAAAACGCGTCGTGGACGACGATCTTTTCCTGCCGGACGATCTCGGGGCCGAGCTTGTGCTCCAGCTCCTGCATGTTGGTCTGCCTGTGGCAGCCGGTCGCGACCAGAAGCGTGATATCGATGTTCGGGTTTCCCTGCCGGAGCTCCTGCAGCATCAGCGGAAGGATATCGCGGCTGGGGACCGGCCGCGTATGATCGCTGATGATGACGACGGCATTGCGTTTTCCCTTTGCCAGCTCGCACAAGCGCGGACCGGCGACCGGATGCCGCATGGCCTCGGCGACCAGCTGCCTGCCGCTGCAGGCAGGCTTCAGCTCGCGGAGTCGGGAGGCGATCACGCGCTCCGGCGGCGCATCGATCGTGATCGCAGTTTTTCCGTAGGGCAGACGAACCTGCATAGGGATCCCTCCTGGCTTCCAGATCGGACGGATGGACGCGCCGCCGTCAGGGCTGCTGCAAAAAACCGTCCTACCGGTAGGCATACGGCGTGCAGCAATAGGCGGATTCCTTGAACGCGTCCATGTCGTTCCGGATGATAAAATCGATATAAGAGGCTACCATTTTTGCTGTCAGCAGATAGCCGCACGGCGACATATGGCCGCCCAGAAAAAAACGGTCCCGGAACGCCGCATCGTACGGCGGCGCATAGCGGTAAAAGTCCAGCACATAGGTGTTGTCAAAAAACGCGCCGAGCTGCCGGATGACAGAGCCCTGCAGCAGGACGGCTTCCTGATCCATGTTAGCATCACGCGGGATCGTCATCAGGAAAAACTTTGCGCGCGGCGAGATCTCCTTCAGCCGCTGGATGATCTGCGCGTAGTATCCGGTGAAGGTCTGCGCGTTTTTCCGCCAGTCCGTAAGGCAGATATCCGCCAGCGTCCCAGGCTGGTGATGATAGTTCACCAGATCGTTGACGCCAAGCGCGAGAATATAGGCCTCGCAGGCAAGCGCCGGGTCCCAGTAGCCTTTTTCTTCGGCAAATGTCCGGCAGTATTCCATGGCCGTCATGTTGCCCCGGGAAAAATTATAGACCCGGCTGCCGCACATTCTAGCCAGATACTGCCCCCAGGAATGTTCATACAGATCATGGCCGAGGATGGTGCCGTCCGGCTGAATGGAGTCGAATTCTCCTGAGGAGAGGCTGTCGCCGATGCAGCCGATGGTGCGGAAAATGCTGCAGAAGCCGCCGTCCTGCAGGATGCTGTCCAGCGGACGTTCCCCGGCGACGGGCATGTAGGCGTTCAGATTCATCGTTGTTCCTCCTTGGTGCTGCTCCGGCAGAGGGCAGGAACCTCTGCCGGAGCCCAGCCTGCCGCTGGTCAAGTGCGTTACTTCTGGTTAAAGTAGGATTCCTGTTCTGTCTTCCACATCAGATCGATCACGTTCTGCGCCGTTTCATTGCCGCCGAAGAAATCCCGCAGTGCGGTGCAGGCGGTGTCGCTGAACTGAGCGGTATAGAGATTGAAGCCCATGGAGACATACGGTGCGGCGTTCATTTCTCCGACCAGACTCGTCATGGCCTCCGGCAGAACGATCTGCTCGCTCGTCATGCTGCCGAGCACGGGGACGGTGCCGCGCGCATTCTGGATCAGCATGAAGTTTTCCGGAAGGAACAGCCAGTCAAAGAACAGCTCCACAGCTTCCTGCTCCTTCTGCGTCCGGGTCTGCTTGTTCGTGATGCCGAAGGCAGTCTCCGGAGAGACGGAGATCCATGTCTGCTCGTCCGCAGCCTGGAACGGCGGCAGAGAGGCTGCAGCCAGCGAGGCGTCGGCAGTGCATTGCGCGATCCCGTCCAGGATCGTCGCGGCGCACCAGTTGCCCGCCACGCACATCGCTGCCTGTCCGTCGGTCATGACAGCGACAACGTCCTCTTGGCTCATGCTGGGCGTACCGGGGAGAATATACGGACGCAGCGCGTCCAGTCTTTCGGCCAGCGCGGGATAGGCTGTGAAATCAAAGGTCCCGTCCTTGAACTGCGCTTCATAGACGCCGGAGCCAAGCTGCGGGCCCGCTTCATTTGCGATCATCAGCTCAAATACCATCCAGAGAGAGGTCGGGAAGTCACCGGCGAACGTCAGCGGCGTATAGCCCGCGTTCTGCAGGTCTTCGCAGCAGCGCAGCAGCTCGTCCCAGTTTTTCGGGGGCTCGTTCCAGCCGGCCTGCTGCAGCTGCTGCATGTTGTAATACATGGTGGAAAAAGCTGCGCCCTGCGTAATGCCGATCAGCTGTCCGTTGTAGGTGTAGGCGTCCAGATAGGACTGCGGGATGTACTGGCAAACGTCGCGTCCGGTCAGGTCCATGATATTGCCCTCGTCGCAGAGTGTCTGCCACATGTAGTTGTTGTCGATCTGCGTAACGTCGGGAAGATCGTTCACGGATGCACGAGTCGAGATAAAGTCCGATGCGCTCGCGCCCATACCGACCGATTCTACGTCGATCCACGGGTATTGCTCCTCAAACCGGGCCTCCATCACGTCCCATGCGTCGCTCCAGTCCGGCTGGACGATATACGCTTCCACGACGACCATTTCTTCGCCGGACGCTTCCGGCTGATCCGCCTGTGCCTGCCCGGCCTGCGCGTCCGGCGCTGCCGCAGGTGCGCTGCATGCCGCCATGCCGACAACCAGCAGAGCGGCTAAAAACAGGGAAATCCATTTTTTCATGCTGTCATCTCCTTAAACATATCATGTGGATCTTCTTATTTCGCCGCCGGTCTGCAGCTGCGCGGATCCTGACGCGGCGACAGAAGGGCGGAAACGAACTTGCATGCGAGTGCATTTTGCGGGACCCGAATATGCACACGGGTGCATTTTTGAAGTGAAAAAACCGTGTGCATCAGAGGATACTTTCGCTGGTGAGGATATAGCTCGGCGTGAATTCGACGGGCGCCGGGATCGCGCCGTCGGTCAGATACTGAAACAGCTTTTTGACCGCAAGATACGCATACTTGTCGGGCCGCTCGTCCAGCAGCGCGGAGATATACCGCTCCCGCAGCAGCTGGGCCGTCGGCGCGGAATAGTCAAAGCCGACCATGGGGAAATCCGGGATGCGCCGCTCCTTAAGCACCTGCCCGACGTACAGCGCGGGCGCAGCCGCGCAGAAGATCCCGTTGATCTGCCCTTCGTCAAGCAGCCGGTTGACGGCCCGACGGCAGCCCTCCGGGCCGTGCTCCGAAATAAGGTCGATCCTAATCTGCGGGCAGCGGGTCTGCACATATGCGGCAAAGCCATCGGTCCGCTTGTTGATCTGGTCATGCCCGGGCGAGCAGAATACGGCGGCGCGGCCCCGACCGCCCATTTCCCAGCAGAGCAGCTGTCCGGCGATCCGCCCTGCGCGCTCCGGATCGCAGCTGGTATAAAACAGCCGGCGGCTGCCAGGTGCGTCCGTGCCGCATACGGCGACCGGCTTACCGGCGGCCATCAGAGCGTCGATCCGGTCGTCGAGCTGATCCTGGCTGCGCGGGTTGAGGACGACGCCGTCAATGTCGCTGCGCGACAAAAGTGCCTGCAGCGCCTCGCGCTGCGGCTGCGGGTCATCCAGGACCGTATCCACATATTCGAGCGTCAGGCCATAATCAAACAGCTCCGCCTGCGCGCGCTGAAAGCCGCGCTCCATGTCGGAGAAATACAGATCCGTAAATCTGGCATAGACGACCGCGATGCGGATATGGCTGCGGCGGCCCAGGGCGCTTGCCGCCCGGTTCGGCACGTAGTGCAGATCCTCCGCGGCGCGGAGGATCGCCTCGCGGTTTTTGTCGCGGACAGACAGATCGCCGCTCATGACCTTCTTGACCGTCCGAAGCGCAAAGCCCGAACGTGCTGCAACGTCCTGAAGCGTCGGTCTGGGAGCCGCCATGTCTGCCGCCTTTCTGCACCCGTGTGCATTTTCTTGCTTCCTATTGTAGCCTGATTTTCTGTTTCCCACAAGCGGGCAAAATCACAAAATGTGATGTCTCGGATTTGTGAGCTTTTCCCAAAACCCCGCTGACATTTTGCCTTTTTAAAACGACCGTCCCGGCTCCGAGGGGAGCCGGGACGAGTTTTTTATTTTTTCTCCGGGATGAGGAAGATGAACACCAGGGAGCTGATGAGCAGGAGGTAGGGGTAGAACAGGCAGGGGATGATCTCGAAGGCGGTCAGGGTCTCGCCGAGCTCTGCGCAGGCGGAGATGGCCAGCAGCATCTGCGCGCCGTAGGGGATGATGCCCTGGAAGATGCACGAGAAGGTATCGAGCAGCGACGCGCTCTTTTTGCCGGAGATGCCGTATTCCTCGCTCATCTGCTTTGCGATGGGGCCGGCCATGACGATGGCGACGGTATTGTTGGCCGTGGCGATGTCCATCGCGCCGACGAGCAGGCCGATGCCGAGCTGGCCGCCCCGCTGCCCGTGGAAAATGCGCTTGATGAAGCCCAGCAGCGCCTCAAACCCGCCGTATTCGCGGATCAGGCCGCACATGGCGGAGACGAGGATCGTGACCATGATCGTCTCAAACATGCCGGACGCGCCGGAGCCCATATTGCCAAGCAGCTCGGTCGGATGCGTCGCGCCGGTGGCGAGCATGATGACTGCGCCGGAGAAGATGCCGGTCAGCAGCACGACGAACACGTTGATGCCCGCCACGCCGCCGATGAGCACCAGCAGGTACGGGAGCGTCTGCAGCAGGTGATATTCCGGGATCTCGACCGCGCCGATCTCGCTGCGCAGCGAGAACACGAGGATCAGCGCCAGTGTCACCAGCGCTGCGGGCAGGGCGATGCGGAAATTCGTGCGGAATTTATCCTTCATTTCGCAGCCCTGCGTGTTGCAGGCGGCGATGGTCGTGTCGGAAATGAACGACAGGTTGTCGCCGAACATCGCGCCGCCCATGACCGAGCCGATGCACAGCGGCAGGCTGAAGCCCGACGTCCGCGCCACGGCGATCGCGATGGGCACGATCAGCGTGATGGTGCCGCAGGAGGTGCCCATGGCTGTCGAGACAAAGCACGAAACCACGAACAGGACCGCCACGGCGAACCGCGCCGGGATGTGCGCGAGCATGAAATACGCGACCGACTCGGCGCTGCTGCGGCCGACGACGCCGACGAACACGCCCGCAGCCAGGAAGATGAGGATCATCGTCATGATGTTCTTATCGCCGACGCCTTTGGCCATGACCTCCAGCTTTTCGTCGAACGACAGCGCCCGGTTCTGCAGGCAGGCGACGAGGATCGCGGCCAGGAAGGCCACGACGATGGGGATATTGTAAAAGCCCATCTTGATCTTCAGCACATATTCAAATACGATGCCGAGCCCCAGGTACAGGACCAGGAACACGCCGATGGGCAGCAGCGCGATCGCGCGCGCGGGTTTCTTCTCCATATGTCTTCTCTCTTTTCATAAAGATCCACCCCGGCCGCGCATGCAGCCGGGGCGTTCGTGCATAAGCTGTAATATTGTATCGGTTTTCCATTCGGGCGTCAAGCGCGCGGCGAATTCTTTGGTGAAAATGCATAAAAATACACAGACGCGGAATATGCCGCGGCCCGTCCATAAAATTAACAGCCTTTTTACATTTCCGCTCTGGTCAGAACGGCGTTTTTCTGCTAAAATAAGAATAATTCTTGAAAAGCAAAAAAGCAAAGGAGTGAGGCTTTGTACCGCAGACAGGAACTACTGGAAAAATTAAAGGAGGCTGCGGCCTCCGTGCTGCCGATCAGCCTGATCGTGCTGGCCATCTGCTTTGTGCTCGTGCCGGTCGATACGGGCCTGATGCTCTCCTTCGTCCTGGCGACGGCGCTGCTGATCCTCGGCATGGGCCTGTTTACACTGGGCGCGGAGATGTCCATGAGCAAGATCGGCAATTACATCGGCGCCAAGCTGACCAAATCGCGCAAGCTGTGGCTGATTTTGGTGGTCAGCTTTCTGCTGGGCGTCGCCATCACGGTGGCGGAGCCGGATCTGCAGGTGCTGGCGGCCAACGTGCCGGAGATCGATAAGACCGTCCTGATCCTGACGGTCTCGGTGGGCGTCGGGATCTTCCTGATGCTCTGCATGGTGCGCATTCTGTTCGGCATCTCGCTGCGGCTGCTGCTGATCGTGTTCTACGCGCTGGTGTTTCTCGCGGCGTTTTTGTCCGACCAGGGCATTCTGGCCGTCGCGTTCGATTCCGGCGGCGTGACGACCGGGCCGATGACCGTGCCGTTCATCATGGCGCTGGGCGTCGGCGTGGCCTCGATCCGTTCCGACGAGAACGCGAAGGCGGACTCGTTCGGCCTCGTCGGCCTGTGCTCCATCGGGCCGATCGCGTCGGTTTTGCTGCTGGGCGCGATCTACAAGACGCAGCCCGCGCAGACGCAGAGCGAGGCGGCCGCCGCCATCACCAATACCGTCGCGCTGGGCAGGGACTATCTGCACGCCTTCCCGGAATACATGAAGGAGGTCACGCTCGCGCTGCTGCCGATCGTGGTGTTCTTCCTGGTGTTCCAGTTCGTCTCGCTGCGGCTGCGGAAGCTGCCGTTTCTGCGGGTGATGGTGGGCATTCTGTACACATACGCGGGGCTCGTGCTGTTTCTGACGGGTGTGAACGTCGGCTTCTCGCCGGTGGGCTACGCGCTGGGCGCGGCGCTGACCGAGGGCTGGAAGAGCTGGCTGCTCATCCCGCTGGCAATGCTCATGGGCTGGTTCATCATCAATGCGGAGCCTGCCGTCCATATCCTCAATAAGCAGGTCGAGGACCTGAGCGCGGGCGCCATCTCGGCCCGGGCCATGGGTGTGAGCCTGTCGATCGCAGTCTCCGCCGCGGGCGGGCTGGCGATGCTGCGGGTCATCACGGGCGTATCGATCATGGTCTTCCTGGTGCCGGGCTATTTTCTCGCGCTGGCGCTGAGCTTCTTCGTGCCGCGCACGTTCACCGCGATCGCGTTCGACTCCGGCGGCGTGGCCTCCGGCCCGCTGACGGCGACGTTCATGCTGCCGTTTGCCATGGGCGCGTGCGAGGCGCTGGGCGGCAACGTGATGACGGACGCGTTCGGCCTTGTGGCGCTGGTCGCCATGATGCCGCTCATCACCGTGCAGGTCATGGGTGCGATCTACGTTGTCAAATCCCGCCGCGCGGAGAAGGAACCGGCCCTGCCGGACTTCGGCGAGAGCGAGATCATCGAACTGTGGGAGGCCTGCTGATATGGAACTGTATTACATCATCGCCGTCACCGACGCGGACCGCGGCGAGGTCATGAACGCGCTGTTCCGGGAGGCCGGGCTGCCCATGATCCTCAGTATGCCGGGCCGCGGCACGGCAAAAAACGAACATCTGGCCGTCTACGGCCTCGGCGAGACGCCGAAGACCGTCACCTGCGCCGTCGCCGGCGCGCAGCAGGCCGCGCAGCTGACCAGGGCTGCCAAGCGCAGGCTGTTCATCGACATTCCCGGCAACGGGATCCTGCTGACCGTTCCGCTCAAGAGCGTGGCGGGCGGCAAAACGCTCGCCTATCTCACGAACGACTGCAAAACAGGAGGGACGCCGCATATGGAATTCAAACACGAGCTGATCGTTGTCATTCTGAACGAGGGCTATGCCGATTTCGTCATGGACGCGGCGCGGGCCGCGGGCGCAGGCGGCGGCACGGTCCTGCACGCGAAGGGGACCGGGTCCAGACGCGGGGAGAAATTCTTCGGCGTCAGCCTGGCTGACGAGAAGGACATGGTCTACATCATCGCGCATGCGGACGAAAAGGCCGCGATCATGCGCGCCATCCACGAAAACGCAGGCCCCGGCACCAAAGCCGGCGCGATCTGCTTCACCCTCCCCATCTCCTCTGTCGCCGGCCTCCGCGAACGCGAAAAAGACGAGAGCTGACGCCCTACAAAGGCTCCCCTTTCAGGGGCCGATTCCCCCTATCAGGGGGAAATGTCCCGAAGGGACAAAAGGGGTAGGGATGCTGGCTCGGCGCAGCCGAGACTGAGAGGTTGTGTCAAATTTGCGTAGAAAAACCCAAACCACAAATTTAGTTTGCGGTTTGGAAAGGAAGAAACGGGCTCAGAGGAAAAGAGGCTCCACGAACAGCGGGGACTCGTTCCGTCGAGGCCGCCGGCAGCTGCAGATTTGCTGCCAAATATCGATAAAAATAAAACGACCGGTGCAGCCCGATAAGGCTGCACCGGAGTTTTTTTACTGCGGGTCCTGCGGTGGGGTAGGATCCTGCGCGGCTTTTTTCGCCTTGCGCTTTTTGCGGGCTTTTTTGATGCAGACGATCACAGCTGCGATGATGACGGCCAGCAGGATCAGCGCGGGCAGGGCGGAGGCCAGGCCGAGGATCACGTTCTGGATGCCGCGGGTGAAGCCGTTCCAGCCGTCGGAAAGCGAGTCCGCCAGCTTCTGGCCGAACGTGCGCCGGACCGGGACGGTCGGCGTGTAGACCTCGACCTCGCGCAGGTCGAGATTCACGGTCGAATACTTGATCTGCATATCGTAGTTGCGGAGATTGCGCTCAATGGACTCGATCTCGTAGCGCACGTCGGACAGCCGCTGCTCAAGCGCGATGAGGGTCTCGACGTCCTCACTCTTCGCGAGCATGTCCAGCAGCCGCTCCTCCTGTGTGTTGAGGGAGGACAGGCGCGCTTCATAGTCGGTGTAGGCCGAGGTGACGTTCTGTGCGTCGCGGCTGGTGGAGGTCACGTTGCCGAAGCCCTCGGTCTCGTGCAGGAAGGATTCAAAGTGGTCACAGGGGATGCGGACGGTGTAATACGCCCAGCGGTTGACGACGGTGGTCGTGCCGTCAGAATTGTACTGGGTGTCGCCCGTGACGTTGGAGCTTTCCACAAAGCCGCCGATCTTCTGCACCTGATTTTCCAGCGCGGCGACCGCCTTGTCAAACTCGGTCGTCTCGATGGAGACGGAGGCGGTATAGATGATCTTCGCGGTATAGTCGGCAACGGAATCGTCCGGCTCGGGCGTTTCGGCGGAGCCGCCGCCTGCCTCCGACGTGGCAACGGTGTCGTAGGCGAATTCCTCCGCCTCGACGGATTCCTCCATGGGCGCCTCCATGGTGGGCGCTTGGGGAGCGCTGCTGTCCATGGCGGCGGATTTGGTGCTTGCCGCGCAGCCGGTGAAAATGGTCAGGGCCAGCAGGGCGGCGAGAAGGATGGCAAGGATCGATCGCTTTTTCATGTTGAGTTCTCCTTTCTTATGTGCTTCTGCTTCTATAGACGGATTTTTGCGCAGTTGGTTGCAGGAAACGGGAAGTTTTTCTAAAAGATCGCGGGCTCGGCGATGCGCTCGCAGGCGCTGACGGAAAGCTCGTACGCGGTGCGCGTCTCGCTCGTCTCGCCGAGGTTTTTCAGATACGTCCGGCTCTGCAGACGCCCGGTGAGCGTCAGCTCCGTGCCGATGGGGTATTCCGCGGCGGCCATGGCCGTCCGGCCCCAGAGGATGCAGGGGATATAGTCCGTCCTGCGGTACAGCCGCGGCACGGCCAGACACAGATCCGTGATCTGCCGCCCGAGCGGCGTCTGCCGGTAGACGGGCGGCTTGCAGACCGTGCCGGTCAGCACGGCTTCGTTTTGCATGGGCTCCTGCGTCGTGGTGAGCGAGAGGGCGTAGACGCACAGGATCAGCCGCCGGCCGACGGGCTCGCGGTTATTGAACGAGCGGATCTGCCCCTCGATGGTAAAGCGCTCGCCCGCGAACAGGTCCGCCTGCGCCAGCACGTCCTCCGCCGCCAGCACGGGCAGCAGATCCTCCGTGCCGCTCAGCCGGTCGACCGAGAGCAGGAAGCGGAAAAATTTCCGCTCATGATTCTGGTGCGAATATTCCGGCAGCGATGCCAGCGTGCCGGTCAGGGTGATGCGATTTGCTGTATTTTCCATGGTTCCACCTCATCTTTTCTTCGTATGGAAGACTATATGAGGTGGGACCGGCGGATAGACTACCGCCGGGGCGGGCGTTTTTTGGCCGGTTTTGCGGGTGCAGTGCGGCGCACGGGCTGCGCGTCCGGCGCGCCGGGCTTTTTCTCCTTCGGCGGGTAGGGACGGATGAGGCACTTGGGGTCGAAGCCGATCAGGTCGGTCCGCCCCGCCTTCTGCAGCGCCTCGCGCACGAGGAAGTAGTTCTGCGGCCGGCGATACTGCATGAGCGCGCGCTGCATGGCCTTTTCGTGCGGATTTTTGGGGATATAGACCGGCTCCATCGTCCGCGGGTCGAGGCCGGTGTCATACATGACGGTCGAGAGCGTCGAGGGCGTGGGGTAGAAGTCCTGCACCTGCTCGGGCTCGTGGTTGATATCGCGCAGATACTCGGCCAGCCGGACGGCCTCCTGCATCGTGCAGCCGGGGTGCGAGGACATGAGATAGGGCACGACGTACTGCTTCATGCCCTCCTGCTCGTTGATCTTTTTGTATTTTTCCACGAACTGCTGGTAGACGCTGTGCGGGGGCTTGCCCATGACGCGCAGCACCTGGTCGGACACATGCTCCGGCGCGACCTTCAGCTGGCCGGAGATGTGGTAGCGCACGAGCTCCTTGAAAAACGTGTCGGAGGGATCGGCCAGCAGGTAATCGAAGCGGATGCCGCTGCGGATGAAGACCTTTTTGACGTTCGGCAGCTTGCGGAGCTTGCGCAGCAGCGCCAGATAGTCCGAGTGGTCGGCGATGAGATTCTTGCACGGCGCGGGGAACAGGCACTGCCGCCCCGGGCATGCGCCGCGCTGCAGCTGCTTTTTGCACGCGGGCTGGCGGAAATTCGCCGTCGGGCCGCCGACGTCGTGGATGTAGCCCTTGAAGCCGGGGGCATGGGTCATGGCCTCGGCTTCCTGCAGGATCGACGCGTGCGAACGGGTCTGGATGATGCGGCCCTGATGGAACGTCAGCGCGCAGAAGCTGCACGCGCCGAAGCAGCCGCGGCAGGAGGTCAGGCTGAATTCGATCTCGCGGATCGCCGGGATGCCGCCGAGCTTTTTGTACGACGGATGATAGGTCCGGCAGTAGGGAAGACCGTAGACGTGATCCATCTCCTTCTGGCTCAAGGGCTTCTGCGGCGGGTTCTGCACGACGAATTCGTGCTCGGAATACGGCTCGATGAGCCGCTTGGCGCAGAAGGGGTCGGTATTGCGGTACTGGACGGCGAAGCTCTCGGCGTAGGCGCGGGCGTTTTTCTGGATCTCGGGATAGGACGGGAGGACGATGGAGGGGACGGAATCGTCGACGGCGCGGGTCTTGTAGACGGTCCCGTCGATGTACGTGATGTCCTGCACGTCCATGCCGTCGTTGAGCGCGTCCGCGATCTGCACCACAGCGCGCTCGCCCATGCCGTAGATCAGAAGATCGGCCTGCGAATCGAGCAGGATCGAGCGCTTGCGCTTGTCCGACCAGTAGTCGTAGTGCGCCAGCCTGCGCAGGCTCGCCTCGATGCCGCCGATGATGATGGGCTTGCGGCGATAGGTCCTGCGGATGAGATTGCAGTAGACCGTCACGGCATAGTCGGGCCGCTTGCCCATGATGCCGCCGGGGGTATAGGCGTCGGTCTTCCGGTGGGCCTTGGAGACGGTATAGTGGTTGACCATCGAGTCCATATTCCCGCCCATAACCAGAAAGCCCAGGCGGGGTTCGCCGAGAGCGTCGATGGAGGCGGGGTCCTTCCAGTCCGGCTGGGAGAGGATGCCGACCTTATACCCTGCGTCCTCCAACACGCGCGAGATGATCGCATGGCCGAACGAGGGGTGGTCGACGTAGCCGTCGCCGATGATATAGACGAAATCGCATTGGTCCCAGCCGCGCCGGGTCATATCGGCACGGGAGATCGGTAAAAATTCAGGCATAGCTGCCTCCTGATGAAAAATTGCGGAGTCCACAAAGGCTCCCCTCCCAGGGGAGCTGGCTCGGCGCAGCCGAGACTGAGAGGTTGTCGCAGATTTGCGATAAAACCCAAACCGCAAATTCAGTTTGCGGTTTGGAAAGGAAGAAACGAGCGCAGAGGATAAGAAGCCTTGCTTGCAAGGATTCGTTCCGTCGTGGTCGTTTCTGACGCGCCTCCGGCGGCCCTATCTTTTCTCTCGTAAGAGAAAAGATAGGGGAGAAAAGAGTGCTTGGGGACGCGGGGTGCATGCTGCCTCTGATTTTAGGCAAGTCCCAATGTTTTCGTCTGTCGTTCCACTCGGTGGTCACTCTACGAGTTTCTGCTACGCGCCGCCTGATACGGAGGTATCAGATTTGCGGCTAGTTGCCTTAGAACTACTGCCATCAATAGAAGGTGCAGTGAAAATCCAGATAATTTGTACCTCCTTGCGGGGAGCGAAAATCCAAGGCTCCCCTGAAAGGGGAGCTGTCAGCGAAGCTGACTGAGAGGTTGCCACAAATTTGCTGCGACCTCTCCGTCACGGCTCCGCCGTGCCACCTCCCCTGAAAGGGGAGGCTTGAGGGGCTCACGTCCATGGCTTCCCCTATGAGGGGAAGCTGCCGCCGAAGGCGGCTGATGAGGTGGACAGTGCCTCGTGGACGCAACTGTCCCCACCTCATCCGTCACGGCTCCGCCGTGCCGCCTTCCCCTCGTAGGGGAAGGCAGGGGGGTTATTTCAGGCTCCGCATCGCGGCGATAAATTCCGGGGTGGTGCCGCAGCAGCCGCCGAGGAGGGCGGCGCCGCTTGCTTTGAGGGCCTGCATGTGGCGGACGAAGGCCTCCGGGCCCATGCTGTAGACGGCTTCACCCGTCTCGGTGATCGTGGGCAGGCCCGCGTTGGGCTTGGCGGCGATGGGCGTATCACCAGCGGCCCGGTGCATCATGCGCACGACGGAGCCCATCTGGTCCGGGCCGGACGAGCAGTTGATGCCCACGGCGTCCGCGCCGAGGCCGGGCAGGAGCTCTGCCGCTTCCTCGGCAGAGCCGTCAAAATAGCATTTTCCGTCAGAATAGACCGAGAGCGTACACAAAATGGGGGTCTCGCACAGGCTGCGGATGGCCTCGATGGCGGCCATGCACTCGGTCACGCCCATCATCGTCTCCACGGCGAACAGGTCGACCCCGGCCTCGAGCAGCGCTTCGACCTGCTCACGGTAGATCTCCAGCAGCGTCTCATACGCGCTGTCGTCGCCGGGGGTGACGGGCCGGCCGGTCGTGGTCATGTCGCCCGCGAGCAGCGCGGACGTGCCCACGGCCTCGCGGCCGAGCTGCACCAGATCGCGGTTGAGCGCCCGGACCTCGCGCTGCAGGTCGTGGTGGCCCAGCAGCACGCGGTTGGCCCCGAAGGTGGGCGCGTAGATGATCTCGCTGCCCGCGGCGAGATAGGCCCGCTGCAGCGCGGTCAGCGTCTGCGGGTGATCCAAAATCCAGGTCTCGGAGCAGACGCCCGCGGGCATGCCGGCCCTGCGCAGCATGCTGCCGGTCGCGCCGTCAAGCAGATGCACGGTTTTGCACCATGCGGAAAATTCCGTTCTTGTCATAGCAATTCAGATCGCGCCCAGCACCTTGCCGATGGGGTCGCGGAAGATCAGGTTGGCGTACGTATCGTATGGGGTCTCATCGCGGTTGATGAGCACGAGCTTGTTTCCCCGGTAGTAGCGGATGAGCCCCGCCGCGGGGTAGACGGTCAGGGACGTGCCGCCCACGATCAAAACCTCCGCGTCCGCGATCGCGCGGACCGCGCCCTCGATCACGGTCTGGTCGAGGCTTTCCTCGTAGAGCACCACGTCCGGCTTGATCCGCCCGCCGCAGGTGCAGCGGGGGACGCCCGCGCTGTCACGGATGTATTCGGGCGGATAGAATTTGCCGCATTTCTCGCAGTAGTTGCGGTAGACCGAGCCGTGCAGCTCGTAGACGCGCTTGCTGCCGGCCTTCTGGTGCAGGCCGTCGATGTTCTGGGTCACGATGGCGCGGAGCTTGCCGGCCTGTTCGAGCGCGGCGAGCTTTTTGTGCGCCTCGTTCGGCTGATAGTCCAGCGGGAGCATCTTTTCACGGTAAAATTTGAAGAAATATTCCGGGTGCTGATAGAAAAACGTGTGGCTCAGGATCGTCTCGGGCGGATAGTCGAATTTCTGGTGATACAGGCCGTCCGTGCTGCGGAAGTCCGGGATGCCGGACTCGGTCGACACGCCCGCGCCGCCGAAAAACACGATGTTGTCACTTTCGGTAATCCAGGTTTTTAGGGTCTCGATCGCGGAAGTCATCATCCTCTGCCTCCAGTTCTGCGATAAATTTGCGCTCGGCCCGCGTCTTGTACGGGAAGCGCAGCTTGTAAAACAGATCCGGCCGCCGGTGCAGCGTGCGCAGGATCGACTGCTTTTTCTGCCATCGGGCGACCTTCGCATGGTCGCCGGAGCGCAGAACCTCCGGCACCGTCAGCCCGTGCCAGTCGTCGGGCCTCGAGTACTGCGGGTACTCGAGAAGCCCGGACCAGTGGCTCTCGTCGGTGAAGCAGACCTCGTCTCCCAGCACGCCCGGGATCAGGCGCGAGACGGCGTCGACGATCGCCATGGCCGGGATCTCGCCGCCCGTGAGCACGAAATCGCCCATGGAGATCTCTTCGTCGACGCATTCGTCGAGAAAGCGCTGGTCCACGCCCTCATAGTGGCCGCAGACGAGGATGAGATTGTCGTAGTCCGCCTGCAGCTGCCGCGCCTTGGCCTGGTCGAACGACGGGCCGCAGGGGGAGAGGAAGATGGTGTGCACCGGCGCGCCGATCTCATCGCAGATCGCGCACCAGCAGCGCCACAGCGGGTCACACTGCATGATCGCGCCGCGGCCGCCGCCGTAGGGGTAATCGTCCACCTGGTTCTGCTTGTTGGTGGTATAGTCCCGGATCTGGTGGGCGTGGATCTCGATGAGCCCCTTTTTCTGCGCCCGGCCGAGGATGCTGGCGTTCAGCATCGGCGCCACAGCCTCCGGAAACAGCGTCATGATATCAAAACGCATGGCCTTACATCCCTTCGATGAGCCGCACGCGGATATAGCCCTCGTCCACATTGCGCTCGAGGACAAATTCCGGCACGGCGGGGATCAGATGCTCCTGCCCGTCCTTGCCTTTTACGACGTAGACGTCGTTGGCGGGCGTGGACATGACGTCGGTCAGCCTGCCGATGGGCGTTTCGCCGTCGTAGACCGGCAGACCCAGAAGATCCGCGATAAAGATGCTGCCCTGCGGCAGCTGCGCGTCGGCGCGGTCGATCGAGACGACCTGATCGCGCAGGGCGCTGGCGGCCTCCACGGTGTCGATGCCCGCGAGCTTGACGAGCACGCAGGTCTTCTGCACGCGGGAGGACTCCACCCGGTAGGCGCGGCCGCCGATCCAGAGCGTGTCAAACTGCAGCAAAAACTCCGGGCTGTCGGCCCAGGGCAGAAGCTTGACCTCGCCGCGCACGCCGTGCGTGCTGACGATCTTTCCGGTTTGCAGATATTGCTGTTTCATAGGGAACCTCCTGGTGGAAAATTGCCGGAAGGGCATTCCGGCCTCAAAGCCCAAACCGCAAATTCAGTTTGCGGTTTGGAAAGGAAGAAATGAGCACAGAGGAAAAGAGGCTCCGCGAACAGCGGGGACTCGTTCCGTCGTGGTCATTTCTGACGTGTCTCCGGCGGCCCCATCTTTTCCCTTGCGCGGGAAAAGATAGGGGAGAAAAGGGCGCTTAGGGACGCGGGGTGCATGCTGCCTCTGATTTCAGGTAAGCCCCAATGTTTTGGTCGTCGTTCCACACGATACGCACCTTACGGGCGGCATACTACGCGCCGCCTGATACGGGGGTATCAAATTTGATACTAGTTGCCTTAGAATATCTGCCGGCAATAGAAGGTGCGGATGGAATTTTGATGGATGGTACCTTTCTGCGGGGCAGACGCGGCATTGATCCTTGGGACAGGGACGGCAATTCTTTTTCATTATAATTATACTGTGTTTTTCCCACGCGGGCAAGAGGGAACATTCCTGAACGGGGGCTTTACCGGGGGCGGTTGCAAAAAAGGGGCGGGCGTGGTATGATTTTTAATATAATGAGACAAAAGGAGTTGAGACCATGCGGATCGTGATCGTGGGCGACGGAAAGATCGGCAGCGCGCTGGC
>CEAR01016245.1_pt1 | contig 98858 bp, 95 predicted proteins | sample 557461 | NCBI WGS metagenome assembly CEAR01 (sample SAMEA3182075, study PRJEB8094) | gut metagenome | biome: human; feature: gut; material: Stool; isolation source: human stools | place: Canada | collected 2012-03-14 | reverse complement strand
CCTTTTAGGTGCACTTGAGACAGAGCAGAGAGAGCGTGCCACTCGTAAGGCAAGAAAAATCAGACTGTGCCCAGCCTGCGGGAAGCCCTTGGAGGTCATGAGCATTGCCGACAACCAGCATTCACCAGGCGGATTTGATGTAATTGCCCACTGCCGTAACTGTCTTTCTGATTATGAATGGTTCTGTGATAAGGATGGCGGTGTCTCTGATATGAAGCAGTATTTCTTCGGGTAAGGCGAATGTACATTTCGGCAGGAGACTTTGGGTGTATTCCTTGTCTATAGCGGCTCAACCGTTGAACTATGCGCCAACTTCCGTAAAGAGACCAAAAGGGCCGCACCTGCTCGTATGAACAGGCGCGGCCCTCTAAAAAGTTGCGCGTATTGAAGGGAATCTAATTCAGCCTGAAATAGCAGGTATTCTTCCCGCGCCCTTCTTTTTTTAACTCGCCGGCTGCAATCAGCTTACGCAAGGCCCCCTCTATGGAACTGTCGCTGAGCGTCGGGCAGAGTTCCCGGATATCCTGCTTATTGAATCGCCCGATTCTATTCTTGCTTGCTCTGCGCACCATTTCCAATGCAGGCAGCTTGGTTTCCACAAGCGCCACGCGATCCTCAAAGTCCTTATAGGCCGCAAGGATCGTTCCGAGCAGGTACTTGATGAACGGCACTACATCCTCCGTGCCTTCGTGCCAGTCGGTTTGCGCCTGTGCAAGTGCGTCGTAGTACAGATCCTTGTTTTTGGCGATTTTGGCTTCCAAGGAGATATACTTGCCGACATAAAAACCGTTTCGGTACAAAAGCAGCGTCGTGATCAATCGGCTCATTCTTCCGTTGCCGTCATTAAACGGATGAATGCACAGGAAGTCATGGATGAAAACCGGAATTACAATCAGCGGTTCCAGTTCCATGTTGCCAATCACTCGGTTGTATTCCTCGCAGATTCTGTCCAGCGCTTCCGGCGTTTCATAAGGGGCAAGCGGTGTAAACAGTGTTTCCACATGACCGTCCGGATAGGTGGCAGTGATATAATTCTGCACGCTTTTTGTGCGGCCCGCAAGCGGGTTATTCATGTGGCTGTACAGGATTTTGTGAAGCTGCAGGATATAGTTCTGCGTAATTGGTATCGCGTCAAAGCTCTCATGAATAATACTCAGCACATCGCGGTATCCGGCAATTTCCTGCTCGTCACGGTTTCTCGGCGTGGTTTTCTCCTCGACGAGCTGCCGGATTCGGGTACTCGTGGTGACGATGCCCTCGATGGCATTCGATGCCTCGGTGCTCTGTATCTTGGCAATCTCCACGAGCTTTTCGAGTTCCTCCGGGCGCTGCTTCAAATACAGTTCCTGCTTTCCAGCTTCCTTGTATATGGCTGCAATCAGGCCAAGAACATCCGAGTCCCACTTCTGTTCCTTAATTGCAGAGTAATTGAAGGTTCTCATTCCCTCGCCTCCATTTGTTTTCCATTAAATAATAACGCAAAATAAGGGAATAGTCAATGGGCTGTGCTATAAATCCCTTACTATTATACCTGTATTAAGGGATTTATACTCAGGGAGCAAGAAAAGTACCTCTGCCTATCTTCCCGCCTATTCTTTGTCTATAGCGCCGCAGCTTCAGAGCTGCCACCCCCGCAGAAACCACTTGCATAACCGCCTGCTCAGAGTTACAATGCAGCCAACAGCAATGAGAAACGCTTCCCGTCCGGCACCGGTGAATCTTCACCGAAAACCGGGTGGGAAGCGTTTTTGACCACATAGATTACCACAGACGGCGCTGGAACACTCGGAAACAGTGGAGATAAGAGCGTCAAAGAGTAAGTAAAACAAATAGGAAACTGCTGAAAACCGCTATAAACGAGCGGAAAAAGTATTCCCGATAAGTTTGGGAGCAGGATGCCGGGGGTTCAAGTCCCTCCACTCGGACCAAAAAGGCTCGAAGCTGATGCTTTCGAGCCTTTTTCTTATGCGTTTCTTCGCATCTGCGCAAAAAAATCTCGCGCCTTCAAATTTGATGGCGCGAGGGTTTCATTTTTCAGAACGGAAAGCCCATGGGGGTGAGCTTGCTCATTGCCTCGTTGGTCGCGTTCTCGCTCTGCGTGATCGCTTCGTTGACCGCGGCAACGATCATATCCTGAAGCATCTCGACATCGTCGGGATCGACGGCCGAGGGATCGATCTCGATGCTCTTGAGCGCGCGTGTGCCGATCATGGTCGCCTTGACTGCGCCGCCGCCGACCGTGGACGTGAACTCCTTGCTCTCAAGCTCCTGCTGCATCTTCATGAACTCTTCCTGCATTTTCTGAGCCTGCTTCATCATATTGCCGCCGCCCATACCGCCGCGGAATCCGCCTTTTGCCATATTAAAATTCCTCCTAAAATATTATACGAAACGTGTTTCTTTGAACTTCCGAAGCTCCTCGATGTCCCTTTTTGGCTTATCGTTATCCTCGAGAAGCTCCGAGATCGTTATTTTAAGGCTGCGCCCCGTGACAGCGTTTGCCGCCTCGCGCAGGCGCATGAGAACCGCCTGATTATTCACCGCGTTGTAGAAAAATCCGGGCACCACCTCGAGCGAGAGCGTATCGTAGCTCACGGTGCATCGAGTCTGCACGGGGTTGGTCAGTATCGGGATCACTCCGCGCGGAAGCGACTCCTCGGCATTTTCGACTATCGCCGCCCACAGTGCCTCGTTGTCCTGCGGCGCATCCGCCGCGCTCGCCGGAGCATCGGGATTCAGCTCGACGGGCGACTTTTTATCCAAAAGGTCATCCTCGGGCTGATACTCGGCAAAGTCGGCCGGGTCAAGCTCGTCTGCCGGATCGTCTTCGTATCGCGGCTGCGGCGCAGGCGGCTCATCGAGGTCAAACGGCGGCTCGTCAAGAGTCGAATGAAACTCTTCCTCATCATCGTCATCCTCGGCTGCCGGCACGGCTGTTCTCGCCGGCGCGTGCTTCAGGTCCTCCTCGATGCGCGATATGCGCGCACGAAGCTCGTCAACGCCTTCCGTCAGGCGCGGCTCGCACAGTGATATTATACACAACTCCGCAGTGAGCTTTGCGCTTTTAGAATCGCGTATCTTCAAAAGAGAGTCCGAAACAATGTTTATCCGGTTAATAAGCTCGGCTTTCGTGAGCTTTTTGCAGAAAACTCCCAGAATATCACGGCTGAAGCGGCCCGATATAAGATCTGCGCCTGCTTTCGGTGCAACCGCCAGCATGAGGCAGTCGCGCAGGAGCGTGTTCAGCTCATACAGCAGCGTCGCCGGGTCCTTTCCGTCGCGCCAAAGGCCGTCAAAGAGCTTGAGCGCCTCATCGGTGTTTTTCTTCACCGAGTAGTCAAGCAGCTGCGCCGTGCGGCGGTTTCCCGTAAGCCCCATCGCCGAGTACACGGCGTCGGTGTCGATATCGCTCTCACCCGAGCACTGGTCGAGCAGCGACAGCGCGTCACGCATACCGCCCTCGGCAAGACCTGCGATAAGCTCGGCGGCGCTGCGCTCGAGCCTGAGATTTTCACACTGCGCAACATGCTCGAGATGGTCGGCGATAAGCTGCGCGTCAAGGCGCTTGAAGCTGTGCCGCTGGCAGCGCGAAAGTATCGTCGCCGGAACTTTGTTAAGCTCCGTCGTTGCGAGGATGAACACAAGGTGCTCCGGCGGCTCTTCAAGAATTTTCAGCAGCGCGTTGAACGCCGCCGTTGACAGCATGTGCACCTCGTCGATGATATACACGCGCTTTTTGACCGAGACAGGAGAAAACACGGCCTCCTCGCGCAGTTGGCGGACGTTATCCACGCCGTTATTGGACGCAGCGTCGATCTCGACAACGTCCATGATGCTGCCGTCCTCGATGCCGAGGCAGGCGGGGCACTTGCCGCAGGGATTGCCGTCCACGGGGTGCTCGCAGTTGAGCGCCTTGGCAAGTATCTTCGCGCAGGTGGTCTTGCCCGTGCCGCGCGTTCCGATGAACAGATACGCGTGCGAGGTGCGGCCTGTCGATATCTGATTTTTAAGCGTTTCCGTTATGTGCTTTTGCCCGACGACCTCGTCAAAGGTCTTAGGCCGCCACTTACGATATAAAGCCTGATACATAAATAATGATCCCTAATAAATAAAATGCGGCCCTTGACAAGACTGCACACCCAACTTCGAAAACTGACATATGCCCGTTACGCCGGCAGCCGGCTCAGAACCGGCACCCTCACGGCACACGAAAAGCACCGCTTAATGCTGCTCGGTTCCCCGCCTGACATGGTTCACGGGTTTCCGTTGCGCGAGACCGGCTCGTCAACGCTGCTTACCGGTGTCAGACGACACATGACAGATCCTATGTTGGGAATTCATTCCTGCTGTAGCGGATTGCAGGTTACAGGGCACCGCTGGCTCCCCAACTAGTGCAGCCTTGTCAAAAGCCGCGAAAATATTATAACTCAGATCAGCAATATAATCAACAAATATTTTCTTTACTTTTTTGAAAAGTGTGTTATAATACTAAGGCCGAGCAAAGTATGGGCCCGTAGCGCAGCTGGGAGCGCGTTCGGTTCGCATCCGAGAGGTCGAGGGTTCGAATCCCTTCGGGTCCACCATAAAAGGAGCATAAAAAAGATATGTTCCGCGAAAACCCCGATTTTATCGGGGTTTTTTGCTACCCAAATGCCGGGTTTTCAAGATGCATATTTGAAGATGTAAAACCGCTGTTTTCCCTTTGGGTGCGGTATCGAACTCCCGTACAACTGAATATTCGCAGACGGCGGACAAGCCAAAACTTGTCCGCCGTTTCGCATTTTCCACGCCCGAAGTTTTGCAAAAGACTTCGGGCTTTTTCTATTTCACGAAAAAGGAGCGATCAAAATGTACTTCACCAACATGCCATCCCTCAACAGCATGGAGGCCATCATGCAGCGACCGCCCGGTGGAAATCAGCGGGGCGGCGGCAGGATCCGTAGGGCGTATCAATTCAACAAAGCGGACTGCGATTGCAGGCTCTGTCTCTACCACAGAAAAAAGAAAGGCTGCTCCATGGAAATCTGCCCGGTACTGGATGCCAGACTCACCTGCGGTGCAGCCTCTTTTTATGAAGCCATTCATGCGGCATTTGCCGACGCACGACATACGCCGTTTCAAAGACGGCTTTCACATCTCTACGACAGAAAGGATGATGCCCCTATAATTTTTCAAACCGATCAACACAGGCAGCGTTTTGAGGCACAGAAACTGTACCTGCGAAAACCGGACCACCGCAGCCTCGCTGTGCTGTATCTCCTGACTGCGGATCACACCTTGTGGTCCAAGACAAGGCGATACTTTTCCGACCGTGGCAAAGTCGATCTGCAGGCAGTGCGCCTCGGCGATGTGTCCACAGACTGCTATGCCCTTTGGAAAGCGGTCAAGGAATTGCAGACCGGCGAGCGGCAGATCTCGCTGTGTGAGCTGGCCGATGGCAGCGTGATCTCAGATTGGGCCTTTCGCTTGATCGTGCAGGCCGTCACCATCGCTCGCTTCGGTGCGGCGGTGCTGGAAGCGGAGGTGCGCCATGCTTAAAGCCGTGATCTCGCACAACGAACAGGCTACCATTGTGGAGCTACCTATGGATCGCCTGAGCCTGCAATATGAACTGTCGCAGATCGGTATCCGCAGGCTGGCCAAGGACATTCCGATCATGGATGAGGAAGATCAGCCGATCTCCGTCAAGCTCTATTCCGAGTCGGACATCGGGCAGAATCTCGCCATGCTGTTCCGACCGTCCCATTCGCTGGAGGATGCCAATGTGTGTGCGCACGCTGTGGTACACGCCAGACCGGAGGTGCAGGATGAGATCGAACAGAGCATCGTCTATGGACAGTATCACTCGCCGCAGGCGGTTTTGGCAGACATTAAGGCGATGACAACGGACCTGATCGCCGTAACCGTCAACTACTACTGTCCGCTTCAGGTCCGTATGACGGACGAGGAATATGGCGATTGGTATGAGGTGGACAACGGCTATGCGCTCGACAATAAGCGAGCGATCCGTGAGCTGCTGCAAAAAGAGCAAAACGAGGATATGAACGATATGGCCGACTACTTTGACGGCAGCGAGTCTGCTAAGGCCAAGATCGTTTCCGCCGTCTGGGATGTGCATGAGGTAAACGGAGAGCTGTTCGGTGTGATCCGCACCGGGCTGCGGGAAATCCTTTCCCCGGCAGAAGAACAGGAATGGATCGACGAGCTGATCGGACAGGCAGCAGACGGCTTCGGCGAGGGGCTGGAGCAACGCCCTATTTGTACTGCTGACGGTGAGATCTATGTTTCCTTCTGGAACAGCGGCAGCGACTACTTCATGGAGAACGAAACTGTCTTTCGTCAACGGATGTCTGCCGATCCCAACCTTGAAACAATGAAACTGGAATGAAAGGAGTCACGACCAATGAACAATCAACTGTGTGAACGAATGAGGACTCACTACCCGCCCGGAACACGGGTGCAGCTGCTCCGGATGGATGACCCGTATGCACCGGTTCCTTCCGGAACGAGAGGCACGGTGACCCATGTGGACGATATGGGTCAGCTTCAGATGCGTTGGGATAATGGGCAGTCCCTCGCCCTGATCCCTGAAGAAGATGTTTTCCGCAAGCTTACGGCAGCGGAGCTGGCGGAAGAACAGACGATGCAGGAAGTACAGGGCTTTGAGATGAAAATGGAATAGGAGGAAGACTGTGTGCCAAACCATGTAACAAATGTGCTGACGCTGCACGGAGAGTCGGATCAGATCCGAGCCATGCTGGAGGCCATCCAGTATGATGATCTTGGAATCGGCTCGGTGGATTTCAACAAGATCATCCCCATGCCGGAGAGCTTGAATATCGAGGCAGGCAGCCAAACGAGTACCGGCCTGAAAGCCTATCAGGATTTCATTGAGGTCTACACCCTCGGCGGAACGATCCATCAGGACGATCTGGAGAACATTCCTCGTAAAAGTGAGGACGCTTTCCTTCGGCAGCGCTCGGATATTCGTCCAAAGGAATGGAAACTTGGAAAAGCCGCTTGGAACAACATTCGCCTATACGGAGTACCGACGTGGTATGGGTGGCGTAACCAGCATTGGGGCACCAAATGGAATTCCTACGGCTACGGCGAGGCGGAAGTAAACTATCAGGAGGGGGATGCCCTGAACTTCCTGACGGCATGGTCTGCCCCGCACCCGGTAATGGAAAAGCTGGCGGAGATGTTCCCCAATGTGGAGATCGAGCACGAGTGGGCTGATGAGGACATCGGCCATAACTGCGGAAGATACCGCTATCAGAACGGAGTACGAATCGAAGAATGGCTCCCCGAAACAGAGCGGGAGGCCATTGATCTCAGCTGCGAGCTGATGGGGCTGGAACCGCTGGACTATGGACTCGCTCTGAATGCAGCCGGGACAAGCTATATCAATCTGGAGGACGATGAATACGAGAAAATCGAGCTACTCGGTAAAACAGCGCTGTTCTCGAATGCCCGACTGACGGATGCAGACATTCCGGAGGGACTGTATTGCTACCACCTGCGCCACAGCGATGACGGCGGCAAATTCTGCTCCGTAGAACCGAGGGTCGGCGTCAACCACGGCGGCTCTGTAATTCTGAAAGAGCCGCTGGACTTCGGAGAAAGCGGGTATATCTCTCTTGACGAAGAAACAAGCCCGAACTTTTCCGGAGAAAGAGAAAATTTCTCCGATTTCCTTTCTGACACCTCCCCGCAGGAAGCTGAGGAAATGAAGCTCTGCTAAAAGCCTAAATCAAAGAGGTCGTTTTGCGTGTATGGATGTTCCGTACATGGAAAACGGCTTCTTTCTGTTTTCTGCGGAACCTTTGTATGCGCAGACGCCTCCGCAAAGGAGGTGATTCCATCAACAGCTTTATGGCGTGGGTCGGCGGGAAGAAAGCCCTTCGGGACGAGATCCTCGCCCGCTTCCCACGAAACTACAAACGGTATATCGAAGTGTTCGGCGGGGCCGGATGGGTGCTGTTCCATAAGCCGCCCGGCAATGATTTTGAAGTGTTTAACGACTTCAACGGTAATCTTGTGAACCTGTACCGCTGTGTCCGGGAGCAGCCGGAGGCCCTGCGGAACGAGCTGCGGTATATGCTCAATTCCCGTTTGGACTTCGAGTATATGAAGGGAATGCTGCATTCTCAAGCCGTACTCCCGGATGTACGGCGGGCCGCCTATTACTATGCGCTGATCCGGTACAGCTACGCAGCTGGGACCTCGACCTTCGGCAGCCAGCCCCATGCCATGTGGAACAACTTTCCGCTGATCGAATCGGCAGCAGGCAGGCTGCAAAAGGTCGTCATCGAAAACAAGGACTGTGTGAAGCTCATCCGGCAGTATGATCGTCCGGAGAGCTTTTTCTACTGCGACCCGCCGTATTACAACGCAGATCAGTATTACGAGGCGGTTTCCTTAGACGGCTTTGACCATGCTGGACTTGCCGATGCGCTGCTTGGAATCAAGGGGAAATTTTTGCTCTCTTACAACGATTGCCCGGAGATCCGGGCACTGTATGACCGCCCCGGCATTGTGGTCGAGGGCATCTCCCGACTATCCAACATTGCGCAGCGATACGAAAACGGAAAACAGTACCCGGAGCTGCTGATCTCCAACTACGACACCACGGAGCTGGCCCGATCCTGCGTGCAGCTCACGCTGTTTGACCGGCTGGATTCCCAGGAAATTCTGAATGAAAGGATACTCTACCATGAAATATGATTTTGAACTGATCCCCGTCCCTACTGATGCGCTGGAGGCTGTCGGCATCATCCCCGGCGTTATGGCGGAAGCCTTTGTGGACGGAAAACGCATCGTGATCCAGAAAGCAGAGGACGATGCCTTCTGTAAAAGCTACAACGAGGATTGCGAGGATTGCCCGTACTGCTGTCCCTGCTGCGGCGAATGCCTGAAAGAGCAGATGGCCGGAGGTGACGGGGATGACTAAGCTGTACCGCATCCTCGGAAAGCGTGGGCGTATCACCATCCCCTATGAGATCCGCAAGCGGGTAGGCTTTTCCTACAATGACATTCTGTCCTTTGCCGAGCAGGATGACCGCACGGTGATCGTCCGGAGAGAAAAGCTCTGCAACGATTGCAGAAAAGCCCCCGGCACTCCGGACAAACCGGAGCCGGAGGGCATCACGCTTCTGGATTTTCTGGACAGCCTTTCTGCCAAGGAACAGCGGGCGGCGCTCATCCACTTGTCGGTGCGCTGGGCGGAGCAGCAAGGCGGTGAACCCAATGTCTAAGATCCTTCGTGTTGTCATGGTGGAACCCCATGAAGCTCCCTATGAGCTGAACATCACCGACCAGCTTGAGGATCTGCAGGAAACGGTCGGCGGCATGATCGAGGTCATCGGCAACGGCGACGGCACGCTCCTCGTCTGCAATGAGGAGTCTAAGCTCATGGGGATGGACGGAAACCGCCGCCTGAACGGAGATGTGATCGCCGGGCCGTTCTTTGTCGTTGGTACAGACGGCGAAAACTTCCGCTCGCTGACAGATGCGGAAGTGGAGCGATACAAACAGCGCTTTGCGGAGGTCGAGGACATTTTCCCGGAGGAAGTGCAGGAGCATATGGGCTTTACCTTTTTCGCATGGTAAAACAGAAAATGGAGGTACAACAATGAAGATCAAAGCACAGATCGACCGCATGGTCGGCGAAAACAACCGCATTAAAGCATACGCCAGTGTGATCCTCGGCGGCGAATATGTCGTGCGGGACATTGCAGTCATGGACAGCAAAAACGGACTGTTCGCCCGAATGCCATATCGCAGCTATAAGGATAGGAACGGCGATATGAAGTATTCGGATACCGTGTTCGCCATGAATGAAACTTCCCGCAATGCTATCAACGACGCTGTCCTTGCCGCATACGAGCAGCGTCTGCACATGGAGCAGGATGAAGCACCGGACGTGGAGGAATCTATCGACGAAAGCCCCGGCATGGTGCACTCTATGTAGTCTCCGTAAAAAAGTTCCGATTCTCGCTGGACTTTCAGCCTTGCATCGGTATCCTTGTAGGCAGAGGTGATCAACATGAAACAACGCAGAATATTCGTGCTCCTCCTTGCAGGCTTGCTTCTGATAAGCACTGCCGGATGCGGTGCAAAAACGACATCGCCTGCACCTACAGAAGCGCCTGCTACTGCATCGTCCGCTGCTGCGCCATCGGAGCCGACACCATCCAGCACATCGGACGCCGATGCCCAAGTTGAAACAGTATCAGCACCGGAAATGCTACCGGCAGAAGAAACGGAACCATCGACGCAAGTTTCCGAACCACTGGTGTCGGAAAGCGTACCAAGCACATCTGAGCATCCGGAGGCATCACAGTCGCCTGCTCCAGCAGAGCGACCGGCAGAGCCATCACCGGTCGAACCGGAACCGGAGCCGCCGGTTGAGGATACTTCTGAGCCGCCAGCCCCTGTGCCAACAGGACCGGCACCGGAGCCTGCATTCGATGTGGGATATTGGGTGGATTTCGCCAAGGCCTATGCCAAAAGCGTCGGCTTGGAGCTGGACAGTGAGGCCGTAAGCTGTTGGGATAATCCCACCATCGCCAGCAGTGCCAGTCGATATCTGGAACGGGATCTGTGCGGGCTGCTGAACAAATACAGCCGGGATGCAGACATCACGGCTGTGTGGATATGGGCTGAGCCTCGGACAGAAAGCTCGTGGGATATCTATATCGGCTATGCATGACCATAAAACAAAATACAAGGCAGAAAGCGCATCGACATTCGGTGCGCTTTTTCCTATCTGAAAGGAGTTTTTACTATGTTTGCTACGACCTGCAAAAGGGGCCTGTCGCTGTTTTTGGCGGTGCTCCTGTGCTTTACCGCCGTTCTCGGCTTCGGCACCACAACGGCTTTCGCAGCCGGAGAACAGTCGGATGTCTATCTCGTGGCGTATCCCCGTGAGGGAGATGCCAACCTTGACTACAGCGGAACTTGGGGACATGACAATCTCCGGTATATGAACGGGTGGTCCTCCGGTCGGTCACTCTTCACCATTGTCCGGGCCATGGGCTCGTATGAGGGCAACATCTGCTACTGCATCGAACCCGGTGTTCCGTTGGAAACCGGAGATTCCCTTTCCAAATGGGGCGAGGACTTTTGGGAGAACTATCCCTCTGACTACAACCACACCATCGAGCCGTATGAGATCAAGCAGTTTATCGGCAGAATCATGCAGTACGGCTATACCGGCAGCATTTCTACCTCATGGAGAAGTCAGAATGAGGGAGCCGACAAGCTGGCCTACGCCGTTGCAACGCAGCTTCTCATTTGGGAAACAGTCGTTGGTGAAAGAGATTCGGACTTTTCCCATGTCAGCACCGGCGGCTACAATGCTGTGACCGAGCAGATCGGCGCAAGCCATCCGCTGCGCAGTCAGATCTTCAGCTACTACAGCATGATCGAGGCCAATGTGCAGAGCCACAGCAAGATCCCCAGCTTTATGAGCAAATCCAGCAGCAGAGCGCAGGACATCGAGCTGGAATGGAACGGCTCGGAATACACGGCGACACTGACCGATACCAACGGCGTCCTTGGCAATTACAGCTTCAGCGGCAGCGGTCTCAGCTTCTCCGTCAGCGGCAATACACTGACCATCACGGCAAAAACCGCACTGGAGGACACCGTCACCATTACGGCAGAAAAGAAAGATTCCCAGCGCCGTGGGATCATCACTTGGAGCGACGGCCACTACCTCCCCGGTAACGCTACGCTGCAGGATCTGGTCACCTATGCGGAGTCGGTGAACGACCCCGTCACGGGCTACCTTCATGTCAAGGTATCCTACGGCAGTGCCAAGATCATCAAAACCTCCGAGGACGGTATTGTGTCCGGCATCCGCTTCACGATCACTGGCAACGGGGTGAACGAAACCGTTACGACCGGAGAAAACGGTGAGATCCAGATCGACAACCTTACCCCCGGTGAATATACCGTCACGGAGCTTGCGGATGACCGCTATGTGCCGCAGGAGAGCAAGACCGTGTGCGTAGTCAGCGGCCAGACTGCCATCGTGGAATTCGGCAACATTCTTAAAAAATTCAGTGTGACCCTGACCAAACGGGACAGCGAAAAAGGCTCGCCGCAGGGCGATGCTGTGCTGTCCGGTGCCGTGTATGGCATCTATCACGGCGATGATCTGGTCGACACCTATGAAACCGATGCCTCCGGCAGCTTTACGACAAAGGAGTATGTGTGCGGCAACGGCTGGACGATCCGTGAGATCACGCCCTCTACCGGCTACCTTTTGGACGAAACGGTCTATCCCGTCGGCGCAGAGGCCGGAAACTTTACCTTGGAGCACAACGCCGTTGCCGTCGATGTGGGTGAGGATGTCATCAAAGGCAGCATCGCCATCATCAAGCATACGGATGACGGCAGCACCAAGATCGAAACGCCGGAGGCCGGTGCCCAGTTCCAAATTTATCTCAAAGTCTCCGGCAGCTATGATGCCGCCGATCCGGACGAGCGAGATGTGCTTGTCTGCGGCGAGGACGGTTTTGCCCAGAGCAAGGCGCTGCCCTACGGCGAGTATGTGGTGGAGCAGACCAAGGGCTGGGATGGCCGTGAGCTGATGTCTGCCTTTACCGTCCAGATCTCCGAGCACGAAAAGACCTATCAGTATCTCATCAACAATGCTGAATTCAAAGCCTATCTGAAGATCGTCAAGGTCGATGCCGAAACCGGAAAAAACATCCCATACGCCGGTGCGGCCTTTGAGATCTACGATCCGGACGGCAAGCTGGTGGAGATGACAACCACCTACCCGCAGCCGGAAACGCACTCCCGTTTTGTGACCAACGATGGCGGCTGGCTCATCACGCCGGAGATGCTGCCGTATGGCACGGGGTATTCCATCGTCGAGGTGCAGGCACCCCACGGGTATGTGCTGAACCCTGAGCCGGTGTATTTCGATGTCACGGCGGAAAACGCCGAAAGCGCTGACGGCATCACCCTTGTGATCGCAGAAAAGCCGAATGCCCCGCAAAAAGGAAAGATCCAGATCGTCAAGACCGGCGAGGTGTTTGCCTCTGTCACGGAAAAGGACGGCAGATATACCCCGGTCTATGGGGAAAGCGGCCTTGCCGGTGCGGAATTCGAGATCTGCGCAGCCGAAGATGTGTTCACGCCGGACGGCACGCTGCGCTATGCCAAAGGCGATGTGGTCGATACACTGACTACGACCGCAGATGGCACGGCAGAAAGCCGAGAGCTGTATCTGGGTAAATATGAGATTCAGGAAACCAAAGCACCTTACGGCATGGTCAGGGACGATAGCGTCCTCACCGCCGAGCTGGTCTATGCCGGTCAGGAGATCAGTATCACCAGCACCTCCGTCGCTGTGTTTAACGAGCGCCAGAAAGTGGAGGTCAAGCTGTACAAGGATCTGGAGAAGGACGAGCTGTTCCAGATCGGCAGCGGCGATGAGATCCTTCATGTGTATTTCGCCCTTTATGCGGCGGAGGATCTGACCGCAGCGGACGGCTCCGTGATCCCGGCAGACGGCCTGATCGAGATCGCCGGTGTGCAGGCGGACGGCACGCTGGTGTTTGCCTCAGACCTTCCGATCGGCAGCTACTATGTGAAAGAGTATGCCGTTGATGCGCAGTATCTCATCAGCGAGGAAACCTATCCCATCACCTTCACCTACGAGGACGATACCACTGCCGTGGTCAGGATCGAGGTAAACAACGGCGAGGCCATTCTGAACCGCATCATTCGCGGCAGCATCACCGGCATCAAGGTGGATGAACAGGGCGAGCCGCTCCCCGGTGCGGTGTTTGGACTGTTCCGTGCCGACTGCACAGACTTTACGGAGGAAAATGCGCTCCTGACTGCCGAGTCCGCCGAGGACGGCAGCTTTTCCTTTGAGAACATCCCTTACGGTGTTTGGCTGGTGCGCGAGATCGCAACTTCGGAGGGCTATGTGCTGTCGGACGAGATCTTTACCGTGCAGGTCAGCGAAAATGGCGCTGTGATCGAGCTTGGAAACTTGGAAAACAAACCGATCACTGGTGAATTGGAGCTTACCAAGAAAGACATTTCAGACGGGAAGCTCCTGCCGGGCGCAGGCTTCCGTATCAAGGACGCAGACGGTAATGTTGTCGCCGAGGGTTATACCGACGAAAACGGCATTGCCAAATTCACGCTGCGTTACGGGAAATACACCTATGAGGAATTCGACGCCCCGGAGGGTTACCGCATTGATACGACACCCCACGAATTTGAGATCACCGAGGACGGACAGATCGTCAAGGCAGAGATGACCAACGAGAAGATCCCCACGCCGGATGTACCGCAGACTGGTGATGAAAGTAACCTCGGTTTTTGGATCGGGCTGGGCAGCATTGCCCTTGGCGGTGCCATCGCCTGCGGCATTCTGTTTGCCAAGCGTAAAAAGGACGATGACAGCGACGAATGAAAAAGGTGTATCTGTGTGCGCCCCTCGGCGGTGATGTAACCGCCAACCTTGAAAAGATCCGACAATACTGCAGGTATGCTCTGCTGTGCGGCACGGCTCCGGTCGTGCCGCATTTCTATGCGGAATGCCTTGATGACAGTGTTCCAGCAGAGCGTGAGATCGGACGCAGTGCCGGGATGTCTCTCTTATGGTTCTGCGACGAGCTTTGGCTGTTCGGCGATACTGTGACCGAGGGCATGGTCGCCGAGCTGCAGTTTTGCAAATATCTGAACATTCGTATCCGGAGGATTCAGCAAAATGAAATTCAAAAAGTATTGGGAGGTAACGCATGATGAGAAAGAAAGCAATGCGGGCACTGCTCCTTGTGGGGCTTCTGGCCGTGATGATCTCGATGTGCTCCATGACTGCATTTGCCGCAGGCGATGTGGCTGGAGCCATCGAGCAGACTTGGAACACGGCGAAAGCCCAGATCCAAACGGTAGTCAACAATGTGGTGTTCCCGGTGGTGGATATGATCCTGGCGATCCTGTTCTTCGTCAAGGTCGGTACCAGTTACTTTGAGTACCGAAAACACGGGCAGTTTGAATTTGCAGCGCCCTGCATTCTGTTCGCCTGCCTCATTTTCACCCTGACCGCACCGCTGTATATCTGGTCTATCCTCTGATCCGTCACGCGGGGCCGCTGCGAAAAGCGGCGGCTCTGACGGGAGGTGAAGTGATTGTTTGATTGGTTAGGGGATATTTTTTCCGGCATCGGCAATGCCATCGGGAGTACCTTTGAGGCACTTGGCGAGCAGATCTCCAATGTGATCTGGAACACCATGCTGCAATGGCTCTACGAAACGATCTATAACGCCGTAGCCGACTTCTTTACTATGATGGGCAACATGGGCGCTGACATCTTCCAGCTGGACTGGATACAGGCAACGATCCGGCTGTTTACGCTGTTCGGCTGGGCGCTGTTTGCCGCCGGTGTGGTCGTGGCGATCTTCGATGTCGCCATCGAATACCAGTGCGGACGGGCCAACATCAAGACAACGGCCATCAATATTCTGAAAGGCTTCTTTGCCTGCTCCCTGATCGGCATCGTCCCGGTGGAACTGTACAAATTCTGCGTCAGCCTGCAGAATACCTTCTCCCATGATCTGTCCGCTATTTTCGCCGGTGGCCGAAGCATTGACCTTGCCGGAGAAAGCACCAGCGTACTGGTCGGCAGCTTTTCCGTAGCGAACAATGTCAGCTTCAATCTGTTCAACATCCTTGCGCTGATCGCTTTTGCCTACTGCGTGATCAAGATCTTTTTCGCTAATATCAAGCGCGGCGGTATTCTGTTGATCCAGATCGCAGTCGGGTCACTGTATATGTTCAGTGTACCAAGGGGCTATCAGGACGGTTTCAACCAGTGGATGAAACAGATCGCAGCGCTGTGCCTAACGGCGTTCATGCAGACCAGCCTGCTGTTTTTGGGGCTTCTGACCTTCCCCGGTAATATGCTGTTGGGACTTGGCGTCATGCTGGTGGCCAATGAGGTGCCCCGCATTGCGCAGCAGTTCGGGCTTGACAGCTCTGTGCGTGTCAACATGATGAGCGTTGTCCATGCCACGACAACCGCAGTCAACCTGACCCGCAGCGTTGCACGAGCCACGGGTAAATAACAGGAGGAGCCAGTATGACACAATATCTGTACCCGCAAAACCTGAAAGCCACGGCCAATCTGTGGCTTTGGGGCCTGCGGGATTTTTGCATTCTCGGCATTGCGGCGCTGCTGTCCATTGTGACCTTGGTGCAGCTCGGATTCTTTCTTCCGGCAGCAGCAACGCTGTGCTTCGGATTTCTGACTATCCGCATGGATGATACCACTGTGTTGGATTTTATCAAATACGCCGTGCGGTACTTTATCAGCACACAACAGTATTACGAATGGAGGTGAACCCATGGCAGAAAAACAGCAGAAAAAGAAAAAGGGCCGCTCGGTGCAGGAGCTTCTCGGCATCCGAACCTTTACCAAGTACGGCCTTGCAGTGGGCAAATATGAGCTGCTCTTTTATCTCGTAGCGCCCACCAATATTTCGGTGCTTTCTCATACGAATATCGAGATCAAGATCCGCCATCTGATGATGGTGCTCTCGGCCATTCCGGACATTGAGATCACCTGCACCGACTCCTCGGAATGCTTTGACGATAACAAGGCGTACCTGACCGGCAGGCTGGCCGAGGAACACGATCCCAAGGTGCGGAAGATCATCAAAAAGGATATCGATCATCTGGACCACATTCAGATGGAGATGGCCACAGCCCGGCAGTTTCTGTTCATGGCCCGGCTGAAAAACACAAAGGACAAGCAGGTTTTCGATGCCGCCAACCGGATCGAGAAAACCATTTCCGAGCAGGGCTTTGAGGTGCATCGTATGAAAAAGCCGGAGATCAAGCGCTTTCTCGCACTGTATTTCGAGGCCAGTATGAACGGCGAAGCCATGCCGGACGCAGACGGTGAGCAGTTCTATGAGGTGGATGAGGATGACGAGGAAGATCGCACTTAGCGTTCTGTGCCTACTGCTGGCTGTACTTTCCCTGTTCTCCGGCTGGAAGATCTACAGCGAGCTTTCCGCCCGGCAGAAAGAAAAAGATGAGTTTTCCGCTCTCGCAGCCTTGGTAGAGCCACCGGCCACAGAGCCTTCTGCAGCAGTTGTGCCGGAAGAAGCCACTACCCCAGAGAAAAGCACGGAACCGGCAGCGGAGCTGCGTGACCTGACGGAGCTGTTTGCACAAAACCCGGACTGCATCGGCTGGCTGTGTGTTCCCGGAACCCAGATCGACTATCCGGTCATGTTCACGCCGGAGGAACCCCAGCGGTACCTGCGCCGGAGCTTTTATGGCGCATACAGTCAAAGCGGTGTGCCGTTTATGGACTTTCGGTGCGATGAAAACAGCAATCTCATCCTCTACGGGCACAACATGAAAAACGGCACGATGTTCGGCAACCTCACCGGCTATACCGATGCGTACTTTGCCGCCGAGCATCCCGTGATCGATCTGCAAACCGCTGCGGGTCTTTCACGCTATACGGTGTTCGCCGTGGCTGCGGTGCAAAAGACAGATCCATGGTATGACTTTATTGAGGCAGGCAGCAGTGCGGGATTTGACGAACAGGTCGCAGATCTGCTATGCAAAGCCTGCTATACGACCGGCGTTATTCCGGCCTACGGTCAGCAGCTTCTCACCCTATCCACCTGCTACGGCGGCGGGAACGGCAGGCTGATCGTAGCCGCCGTAAAAACTTAAAACATGACAGTCGTTTTGCAGATGCGGAAGCGACTGCCGGTTACCTCCGCTCTGCATGACGGTAAAAGGAGGCAATATGTTCAAACGAAAACCAAAGGTACTGACGCCGGAGCAGGCCGAGGAACTCCGCACCAAGGACTTCTTTGATATGATCCTGCCCGGCACCGTAAAATTTCTCTCGGACCATTATATCCTCGGCGACAGCTATCGCTGTGTGTGGGTGATCCGGGAATACCCGCCCTCCACTGAGGAACAGGCGATCCTTGCCCAGCTCGCTGACCGCAGCGGCGTGACCCTGCGGATCTATCACAGATTGGTGGAGGCTGGCGAGCAGCGCAAGATCATCCAGAATGCCACCCGCCGCAACAAGCTCAAAAGCGGCGGCAATGATGTAAACGAAACCATCGAGGCTGAGGGTAACCTGCAGGATGTGGTGGAGCTGCTGGCCAACCTGCGAAAGAACCGGGAGCCGCTGCTTCATGTATCGGTATTCCTCGAGCTGAAGGCTCGCAGCATGGAGGCTCTTCGGGAACTGCAGTCTGACATTGCCATGGAGCTGACCCGGTCCAAGATCTCTGTAGATCGTCTGACCCTGCGGCAGAAAGAGGGATTTCTCTCTGTTCTGCCCGTGGGCGCAAACCAGTTCGGTGCGCAATATGAGCGTGTGCTGCCCGCTTCCAGCGTAGCGAATCTGTATCCCTTCAACTTCTCCGGCAAAACGGATCCGCAGGGACTGTATATCGGGCGTGACAAGTTCGGCACGAATATTCTGGTCGATTTTGACCGCCGTGCTGAGGATAAGACCACCAGCAATATCCTCATTCTCGGCAACTCCGGTCAGGGAAAAAGCTATCTGCTCAAGCTGTTGCTCACAAACATTCGGGAGTCCGGCAAGGCGGTCATTTGTCTGGATCCGGAATCGGAATATGAGGAACTCTGTGCATCCCTCGGCGGCTGCTATATCGACTTTCTATCCGGCGAGTACACCATCAATCCCTTGGAGCCGAAAGCGTGGTCGGATGGCAGCGGCGAGGTGGACAGGACAACGCCGGAGGCATTCCGAAAGGTTACCCGGCTGAGCCAGCACATCGCCTTTCTGAAAGATTTCTTTCGTGCGTATAAGGACTTCACCGATACGCAGATCGACACCATAGAGATCCTGCTCTCGAAGCTGTATGCCCGGTTCGGCATTACCGATAGCACGGATTACAGCATGAAAAAGCCATCCGACTTTCCCATCATGGAGGACTTCTACAAGCTGTGTGAGGAAGAATTCTATGGCTACGACAAGCAGCGCAAGTACCTCTATACCGAAGAAACGCTGCAGGAGGTCTGTCTCGGCATCCATTCCATGTGCGTCGGCGCAGAAAGCAAATACTTCAACGGCCACACCAACATCACCGGCAGCGACTTCCTGGTGTTCGGCGTGAAAGGCTTGCTGGATACCAACAAGCGCCTGAAAGACGCCATGCTCTTCAACATTCTGTCCTTCATGAGCAATCAGCTTTTGGGCCGGGGCAGCACAGCCGCCAGCATTGACGAGCTGTATCTGTTCCTCACCAATATGACCGCAATCGAATATATCCGCAACGCCATGAAGCGTGTGCGTAAAAAGGACTCCTCGATCATTCTGGCCAGCCAGAACATCGAGGACTTTTTGATTCCCGCCATCCGGGAGTACACGAAGCCGCTGTTCTCCATCCCGACCCATCAGTTCCTGTTCAACGCCGGGCAGATCAACCCGAAAGAATATATGGATGCATTGCAGGTCGAGCCGAGCGAATTTGAACTCATCAAATACCCCGAACGGGGCACTTGCCTCTATCGCTGCGGCAACGAGCGGTATCTGCTGCAGGTCATCGCACCGGACTATAAGGCAGCACTGTTCGGCAAGGCGGGCGGACGATGAGCGCAACGGTAGCCGCAGCCCTCAAGAAAATCGCCGTCGCATTGCTGACGGACAAGAAAGCGCTCAAGACGATCGGCGGGATCGTGCTCGGCGTGCTGATAATCATCATCATGCCCATCGTCGCCGTGGTCAGCCTTTTTAACGGCGGAATCGAGATCGACATGGATCGCTTGCAGACCATGGTGGTTGAAAATCTGTCTGCCGAGGAACAAGCTAAGCTGCAGGCAGTGGAAGATACCATGTATGCCATCGAGGATGCCATGCTCGCCGCCGGTTTTCCGGCACGAGTGAAAGAGGCACAGGTGCTCTATGTGCTGGCGCTCTCTGATTTTGCCGATGACAACGGATTTGTAGAAAAGCTGGTGGGCTGTTTCACAGCAGAACAGACGGATGCACAGCTTATCTCGGCGGTAAATTCCGCCTTCGGAACAAGCCTTGCCCCGGAGGATTTCACACAGGTGATGCAGGCGATCCGGGCTGTGTATATCGACACCTCTCACTATACGGATCCCTCGACCAAGAACAATCTGGATCTGGTCCAGTGGGCCATCGCCGCTGAAAAAGCCGGATGGGGCTATGTGTGGGGCACCTTTGGAGAGGTGCTGACGGAAAGCTATTATGAGGCAAAGGCCGCACAGTACCCGGACGAAGTCGGCGGCTACGAGGATTTCATCCGTCAAAACTGGCTGGGCGGGCGTACTGCCGATTGCGTCGGGTTCATCAAGGGCTACGGTTGGCTGAATTCCGATACCCATGAGATCGAATACGGTACAAATGGGATGCCGGATATCGGCGCAGACGCCATGTACGACAACGCCACAGAGAAAGGTACGATCGACACCATCCCGGAGATCCCCGGCCTTGCGGTCTGGCACGAGGGGCACATTGGAATCTATATCGGGAACGGTCAGGTCATCCATGCCTCCGGCACCAAGGTCGGTGTTGTTCAGACACCAATCGGCAGCAGCGGCTGGACGCACTGGCTGAAGATCCCCTATATCACCTATATCGAAGAAACGGAGGAAGAAACCCCATGAATAAAAAACAAAACCAACTCGCCACACCTACCGAGCAGCGGCAGGAGCAGGAACGACAGACCAACGAGGCGCTGCTGGCAGAGGACGCTGTGCAGACAACTGCCTATCTTGCCAATGCGCCGGATTGCTGCTCCGGCGCAGAGCAGCTGGATCATGTGCTCGGAATGCTCGGCTCCGATGTCATGGATGACGGCATCTACCACAGCGAGGATCAGCATCCGAAGCGGAACGATCATTCCGATCCCGTTCTCTCGTTATAAGGCGGTGCAGCATGAAAGGAAAAATGAGGACCCTATACGGGATCTACAAAAAGCATGGCCGGGATGCGTTTCTCGATGCGGCCAAGGACTACTCTGCCCATGTGAGAGATACCGTGGAAGATACCCTTGCGGAGATGGAATCCCGGTGGTATGACGGCGGGCATACCATGACCGAAGCTGAGAAAATGGTGGATGATTATAACCATGGGCTGACTGCTCTGAATACGCAGCAATATGCCGAGCCGGTCATGGCACAGCCCGAAATGCGAATGTGAGGTGAATCAAATGAAGAAAGCAATGATCTCTGTGGCTTTCGATGCGGAGAAGCTCTCCGCTGCAAAGCTGTATATGGCACAAAAGGATCTGTCCTTTGAGGACGAGCTGGAAAAGGCGGCGGAGGCGCTGTACGGCAAATATGTGCCTGCGGGTGTCCGGGAATTCATTGAGCTGAACGCAGAGAGCAAGGCGGCAGCCAAGCCGAAAAAACCTCGCCCGGCTCCTTCTTCTGCTGTGGGCGTGCCGTCTGCAACCGGCGGTGATCCCGCTTGAGAAGCCAGAACTTCGGCATTGAGATCGAAATGACCGGCCTGACCCGCAGCGCAGCAGCGCGGATCATCGCCGGTCACTTTGGTACGCAGGCCACCCATGTAGGCGGCGCTTACGATGCCTATACGATCCGCGATGAGCAGAACCGGCAGTGGAAAGTGGTCAGCGATGCCTCCATCCGCTGCCGCAATGGAAGCAACCGAGCAGCAAGCCGGGACTACTCGGTGGAATTTGTGTCGCCCATCTGCCAGTACGAGGACATCGAAACGGTACAGGAACTGGTGCGGAAGCTCCGAACCGGAGGCGCCAGAGTCAACGACTCCTGCGGCATCCATGTTCATGTGGATGCCTCTGCGCATACGCCGCAGACCCTGCGCAACATTGTGAATATCATGGCTGCCAAGGAGGACCTGCTCTATAAAACGCTGCAGGTGAAGGTCAACCGAGAGCACTATTGTCAGAAAGCGGATACCCGCTTTTTGGAAGATCTGAATCACAAGCGGCCTAAGACCATGGATGAGGTCGAGGAACTGTGGTATAACGGCAGAGGCGGTCGATACGATCATTACGACAACAGCCGCTACCATGCCCTGAATCTGCACAGCGTGTTCTCCAAGGGCACCATCGAATTCCGACTGTTCAATTCCACCCTCCATGCCGGTGAGGTGAAAAGCTATATTCAGCTCTGCCTCGCAATCAGCCATCAGGCGCTGGTGCAGCGCGGGGCTTCCCGTGCCAAGACCCATCCGGAAAATGAAAAATACACCTTCCGCACATGGCTTCTTCGCCTTGGGATGATCGGGGACGAATTCAAAACCGCACGGCAACACCTGCTGAAAAACTTGGAGGGCAACATCGCATGGCGGGATCCAGCGCAGGCCGAAGCGCAAAAAGCCCGGCTTGCCGCTAAGCGGTTAGAGGAACAGCAGGCGGCGCTGCCGGAGTCCGAACCGGCAGCACCGTCCGACGAGCAGGAGCAGGATACGCCTGCTTTCACCATGTCGATGGGATAAAGGAGGAAGAATATGAGCAAACGACTATATGTTGCCTACGGCAGCAATCTGAATATTCAGCAAATGGCGAGCCGTTGCCCCGGTGCGAAGCTGTACGGGACAGGTGTGATCGAGAATTTTGAACTGCAATTCAAAGGTCAGCCTCACGGTGCGTTCGCTACGATCGCCCCCAAGGATGGAGCGTCGGTGCCAGTGGCCGTGTGGGAAATCTCCAAGCGGAATGAGCAGGCACTCGACCGGTATGAGGGCTATCCCTCCCACTACTTCAAACAGGATGTCCCTGTGCAGCTGGACGGCAAAGAGGTCACGGCCATGGTGTATGTGATGAATCTCAAAATGGACTTCGGTCTGCCAGCGCCGTATTACTACGATGTCGTCCGGGAGGGTTATGAGGATTGCGGACTGGATCCCGCCGCCTTGGAGCAGGCGCTCCGAGAGAGTACCGCGCAGTTTTACGGCTCTCATTGGCCGCACCAAGAGTCCATCTTTCGTTTTGAAAGCGATGCAGAACCGGACGAGGACGAACTGGAGGAAGATGACGATCCGGATTTAGACGAGGATGAACCGGAGCTGGACGAAACGGATCCGTTCTATTTCTCGGAGGGAATGCACCTATGAGCCGCAAAAGAGAATTGCAAAAGCAGCTTGGCAGCGGTTATATCTATGAGCGCTATCTGGATGAGCGGAGCTTCCGGCAACTGAAAAGGCAGCCTCCGGAGGACTTTTCCGAAATGGTCATTGCGGCTCTGACTGTGGGCTGCCTTCGTCTGAACGCCGTGCTTTATCGCTCAGATGAAACGCTGATACAGGGATATGATGTGCTGGTCAAGGACGATCCCTCTTCCCCGGAATGGATCTTTTACGATGGCATCTCTGACACAGCCAGCCCTAAAGAGGTCGAGATGCTGCGCATTCTCGATGGCGCTGCAAGGCGGCACGGGCTGTCCTATACTGAAAGTTGCTTTACCCGGTTGGATGGGAAAGTCCCACGCAAGCCAAAGCCCCGCCCGTAAGCCACCGTGTGGCCTCGTGTGGAGCTTTCAGCGGAGAGGCGGGACGATACCCGCCAAAATGAAAACGCAGCAAAACGGCGGCTTTGTGGGGGCGTGTGCCAAGACGGATGCGGCGCCAAATCCGCTGGCGTTCGCCTGCGATTTGGTTGCAGGATAAAGGCGGGTGGCTGTAAATGCCGCCCGCCGCTCCACAGCAGCCCGCAATGCGGACTGCGTTCAGGAGCTTTGCGCATTTTGAACTTTTCCGCTTTAGGTACACCTGTATGAGGCATTTGCCAATTACGGGTACACCGGCTGCCCGTAAAGCGCCCGCAAATCCATGTATTTGGAGGTGAACATCCTGAAAGAAAAGAAGATCCGTATCCCTCTGTGGATCTACCCATCTACAGAGGAGAAAATATTGAAAAATTATGAGGCGGACAACTGCAAAAGCCCCAGCGAATTCATTGAGAAAGCGATCCTGTTTTACTGTGGGTATCTGGCAAGCACAGAGTACCGGGCCTATCTGCCCGGCGTGATCGTCTCCACCATGCAGGGCAGCCTCGACTCTTTAGAGGATCGGATGGCGTCGCTGCTGTTCAAGATCGCTGTGGAGCTGTGCATGGTGCTTCATGTCACTGCCGCAGCTAATCAGATCGATGAGGACACCCTCTCTCGGCTGCGCGGGTTATGCGTGGAAGAAGTGAAGCGACTGCGGGGTACGGTGCGCTTAGAAGATGCGGTACGATTCCAAAACGGAGATGACTGATGGCTCGGATCATTTTGAAAAGCCGGTATCTCCGTGCGGGCAGCAAGCAGCACTCCGAGCATCTTATTCAGTATATTGCAAAGCGCGAGGGTGTGCAGAAGATCGATGACACATGGAAGCATCAGCCTGCCACCAAGGAACAGAGAAAACTGATCGGCGAACTCCTGCGGGACTTTCCGGAAGTGAAGGACAGCTTTGAATATGCCGACTATCTCGCCAAGTCCAATAAGGGAACTGCTTCCGAGCTGATCTCCCGCGCCATCGATGACAATGTGGATCTCATCGGCAAACGGGAAAACTATGTTTCGTATATTGCCAAGCGCCCTCGTGCCGAGCGGCACGGCACACATGGTTTATTTACCGATGCGGATGTGCCGATCAACCTTTCTCAAGTGGCGGCGGAGGTCGCAAATCACGACGGCAATGTGTGGACGCATATCATTTCTCTGCGTCGGGAGGATGCGGCCCGCCTTGGCTACGACAACGCCTATGCTTGGAGAAACCTCCTGCGCTCTCAAGCTGAAACCATTGCGGAGAACATGAAGATCCCGCTGACAGATCTGAAATGGTATGCCGCCTATCACGATGAGAGCTATCATCCCCATGTGCATATGGTGGTCTACTCTACCGGCAAAGAACCCTATCTCACTAAGCAGGGGATCCGCAATCTCAAGGCGGCCTTTGCGAAACAGATCTTTCGCCATGACCTTCTACAGGTCTATGTAGAGCAGACCAATCAGCGCAATGAGCTGACCGGGCGGAGCCGCGACATTCTCTCGGACATCATTGCCCGCATCAACTCCGGCAGCTATGACGATCCGGTGGTCACGGAGCTGCTTCTGAAATTATCCCAGCAGATGCAGAACCACAAGGGCAAAAAGGTCTACGGCTATCTGCCGCAGGCCGGGCGTAATCTGGTCAACGCCGTCGTGGACGAGCTGGCAAAGAACCCGGAGATCGCAGCGCTCTATGATCTGTGGTACGCACAGCGGGATACGATCATCGGAACCTATCAGGATACGCCAGAGCAGCGCATCCCACTGTCACAGAACAAAGAATTCAAGGCGATCAAAAATGCGGTCATTCAAGAGTCCCTGAACATTTTGTATGACCGCATCACCTTCGAGGACAGCCTCTCGAATTCAGAGGAGGATGCACCGGAACCTCTGGAGCAGGAAGAAGCTCCGCAGGAGAACGCCGGGAAGAAAAAGTGGAACGATCCGAATGATCCGCTGTTTCAGTATTGCAAGGTAAAATTGTACTTGGACAAGGACAGTCCGATCTATGATCCGGTGGAGGCAGTTCGCTGGTTGGAGCTTTCAGCAGACCAAGGCTATGAGTATGCGCAGTACCGACTCGGAAAGCTGTATCTGGCCGGGACAGAGGTGGAGCAGAATGTAGCTTATGGCCTGCAGCGTGCATGGCAGGCCGAGCAGCAGAACAACGACTGCGCACAGTATCTTTTGGGCAAGGTCTATCTTAAAGGAGAACTGGTCGAGCAGGATCTGGCGCAGGCGGAGGCACAGTTTGAAAAAGCCTCTGCACAGGGAAACAGCTATGCCAAATACTCTCTTGCCAAAATGCATCTTGCCGGGCAGACAAGCGTCAGCGACGAGCACAAGGCGATCCGCCTGCTGAAAGAATCCGCAGAGCGCAGCAATATGTGGGCACAGTATCTTCTCGGCAAGTTTTTCTTTCGTGGAGAGCATACGGAAAAGAATTTGGCAGAAGCGGAGCGCCTGCTCATGGCTTCAGCGCTTCAGAAAAATAGTCAGGCGCAGTATCTGCTGGCAAGGCTCTATCTGTGTGAGGACGGCATTCCAAAGGATGCGGAAAAGGCGCTTCATTGGCTCAATGAATCTGCGGCGCAGAAAAATCAATATGCACAGTATCAGCTTGGGAAGATACTACTGTTCGGAAAAGAAGTCAAACGGGATACAGAGGCTGGGATCGAGCTGCTGACGGCAGCCGCCGAGCAAGGCAATGTGTATGCCGCCCGGCTGCTGCAAGGCTATTACAGCGGCAGGCTGCGCAGCCCGTCGGTAGGTATGGCGTCCTTGCGTCTGCTCTCTCGGCTTACCAGAATGTTTGAAGATCGGCTCAAGAAAGAGGATAGGCAACGTGCGGCCATCGACCGCAAGCTGCGCCGGAAAATCGAAGAAAAGAAACAGCTGCACGGATTGCGGATGGAGTAAATTTCCCGGCTGTCCTGTTTTCCTTTGCAAAATGCGGTATAATAAACCCATACGGCATTTCAAAATTTTCTTTTTTCATGGCCTATTCTCGCTGGACTTTCAAGGGCCAGCTTTGTATCGTTGTAGCAGGAGGTGTTACCATGACTATTCTGGAAAAGTTATATGACGGTGAGATCATCCCGTCCGAAACGGCAGTCCCCGGTACGGAGGAATACCGGGAAAAGCTGCAGAAGAAAACCCGTATCATGCAAAGTATCCGAGAGGCACTGCCCGCAGATCGGCAGGAGCTACTCACCGAACTGAATGCGCTCTGTCTGTCGATCGCCGAGGATGAGTGCCGCTGCACCTATGCCGAGGGGGTTCGCTTCGGGATCGATCTTATGGTCGAGATACACGGCAAGGACAAAACAGCTCCAGTCATTCTTCCGCGGCTCGACAAGTAAACAAATCAAGATCAGCAGCCGCCCGTATCACTATGATGCGGGCGGTTGCTTTGGCAAGGAGGGGCTATGGCTACTCAATATATACACTTTACAGAAGAACAAAAACAGACAGCCCGGCAAACGGATATTGCCGAGCTGCTCCGCAGGCAGGGTCAGACACTGAAACGCTCCGGCAGTGAATACGAATGGAAAGATGGCAGCGCCAAGGTCACGGTTCGAGGTAATCTGTGGTTTCACCAGTATGACCATGAGGGCGGCGACGCCATCGATTTTGTGCGCCGCTTCATGGGCAAAAGCTATCCGGAGGCGGTCGAATTTTTGCTGAGCGGCTGCGGAGGATCGCTGACGCTGTCTCCGCCGATCCAGAGGCAACCGCCCAAACCATTTGTGCTCCCAGAGAAAAACGAGGATATGCGTCGGGTTTATGCGTACCTGCTGCGCTGTCGTGGCCTTAATCGGGATGTGGTAAATGTGTTTGCGCAGAAGAATATGATCTATGAATCCGCACCTTACCACAACGCCATATTCGTCGGTTACGACCAAAACGGAGTGCCTCGCCATGCGCATAAACGCGGCAGCGGTTCCCAGAGCGCTTACAAGGGCAATCAGGACGGCAGCCTGCCGGAGTATGCCTTTCACTGGCATGGGCAAAGTGACTGCCTCTATTTATTTGAAGCGCCCATCGACCTGCTGAGCTTTCTCTCCTTGTACAAAGAGGATTGGCAGGCGCATAGCTACGCCGCAGCCTGCGGTGTGTCCGATCAAGTGCTCTGGCAGATGATGAAAGACAACCCCGGCATCCGGCGAGTCTGTCTTTGTCTCGATCACGATGAGCCGGGGCAAGCAGCGGCAAGGCGTATTGCAGAAAAATTAAAGGAACACGGTATCCCAAGCGAGATCCTCGTCCCGATCCAAAAGGATTGGAATGAGGATCTTTTATTCTCACAGCAGGAGGAAATACGATGCCCAACCTTACAGCTCTGATCGTTGTTGCGACGGTCATGTTTTGCGTGCTGGGTGGCGTGACGCTCCTTGCACACATCTACAATCTGAACAACATCAAATCCAAAACCGTAGGCGACGGACAGCATGGCACAGCACGCTTCTCCACCAAAGCCGAGATCCGAAAAGTATATCGGCAGGTGCCGTTCACACCGGAGAAATGGCGCAGGCAGGCAAAGCAGAATGCGCTGCCAAAGCTCCCGCAGGGGATCATTGTCGGCTGCCAGAACAAGGGCGGTGAAACCGTCGCCCTTGTGGATGACGCCGATGTGCATTGTATGATGGTGGGTGCCGCTGGCTGCGGCAAGACGGCCTACTGGCTGTACCCCAATCTGGAATATGCCTGTGCTTCGGGAATGTCCTTCCTGACCACTGATACCAAGGGCGATCTCTATCGGAACTACGGAGCGATCGCCGAGGAGTACGGGTATCAGGTGGCCGTCATCGACTTGCGAAACCCCACCAAGTCAGACGGCAACAATTTGCTTCACCTCGTCAACAAGTATATGGATCTGCACAAGGAGGATCCGGGCGAGGTTGCATACCGGGCCAAAGCGGAGAAGTACGCAAAGATCATTGCCAAGACGCTGATCTACGGGGACGGCGATGCTTCCGCCTACGGTCAGAACGCATTTTTCTATGATTCTGCAGAGGGGCTTCTGACCGCTGTGATTTTATTGATCGCAGAGTTCGCACAGCCAGAGGAGCGGCACATCGTGTCTGTGTTCAAGCTCATACAGGAACTGATGGCTCCCAGCGGTGTCAAAGGGAAAAATCAGTTTCAGCTCCTCATGGATCGCCTGCCGCCGGATCATAAGGCCCGCTGGTTTTCCGGCGCAGCGCTGTCTACCGGCGACCAAGCCATGGCCAGCATCATGAGTACTGCAATGTCCCGCCTGAACGCATTTCTCGACAGCGAGATGGAGCAGGTCCTGTGTTTTGACACGGCCATTGACGCCGAGCGGTTCTGCCATGAAAAGTCTGCGATCTTTCTTGTGCTTCCGGAGGAAAACCCCAATGCCTACTTCATGGTGAGTCTGCTCATTCAGCAGCTATACCGGGAGATCCTTTCTGTAGCAGACGAAAATGGCGGCAGACTGCCAAGCCGTGTGTTTTTCTACTGCGATGAATTCGGCACCCTTCCGCCCACACAGTCTGTGGAAATGATGTTTTCGGCGTCCCGCTCTCGTGGCATGAGCATCGCTGCGATTATTCAGGGCTACCAACAGCTTGAAAAGAACTATGGCCGGGAGGGCGCAGCTATCATTCAGGACAACTGCCAGCTCACCATTGCGGGCGGCTTTGCGCCCTCCAGTGAAACGGCGGAGGTCATCTCCAAGGCGCTTGGCTCCCGCACGGTCATGACCGGCTCCGTATCCCGGAGCAAAAACGATCCGTCCCAGAGTCTGCAAATGACGGAGCGGCCTCTTATGACGGCGGATGAACTGAAAAGCATGAAGAAAGGCTCCTTCATTGTGATGAAAACCGGTGCGCACCCCTTTGTCTCCCGGCTCAAGCTGTTTATGAAATGGGGCATCTCTTTTCCGAGCCAAGCCTATACCGTGGAGGATCGGGGCGCTCGACGGGTGCAGTATATCTCCCGTGAAAGGCTGATCCATGCCATTACGGATCAGTTCCCGCAGGAAAGAAGAACACCATCTAAGCCACGCACGGCAGCGTCCGGTGGCCCGACCATGACCGAGCCGGTAGAGGCGACACCGGAGCAGGAGCTGGATCATATCGCAGAGCAGACGAAAACGCCAAAGCCTCTTCGGACAGGATAAGGCGGTGGTCCAATGTCCTATTTTCAGAAGCTATATGAAAACGGCGAGCTGCCGCACCGGGCCAAGCTGGTGTATCTCTATCTGCATGACCGGATGGATAAGGAGCGGAAAGCATGGCCGGGGATCAAAACGATCGCTGCGGATCTGTCGCTGTCCCGCAGCACCGTAAAGCGAGCTATTCGGGATCTGGAAAAAGCATCCCTCATACGAAAGGAGCCGCACTACCGTGAAAACGGCAGTGCGACTTCCAATCGCTATTATATTCTCTGAAACTGAAATTTTACGCCAAGGGGGTGGTATGCCCAAACGGTGGGCCCAGCCCCGGTCCACCGTGAGCCTCCTTGAAAAGCCTACTCTAAGGAGATTACAGCAGAAAAGGATGAATATAGCGGCACAGTTAAAGGAAATTCCGGCGATAGCTGCCGACAGAACCAATATCCCGTGGGACATTATGAGATCCTTGGGTATGGTGTCCCGTCATATTAAAAAATGGCAAAGGAGAAACAGAGGTTTTCTTTCCTCTGTTTGCTCTTTTGCCTTACATAACTATTGTTTCTTTCGTCCATAAGCTCACCACCTTGTGTCTGTAAAATCGTATCCTATATATTTTACAGAAAAGAGGCTTGGCTGTTTAAGCCTCTTTTGAGGAACCTATTGCATTTCCTCTACTCCTATGCTATAATAAAAATACACTCGTAACGCTACGGATGTATTCACAAAGAAAAGGAGTACGGTTATGCCCCGAAGCTATATGTTTACAAAAGAACAGGTGCTTGATGCCGCAATCGAGCTGACACGAGAGAAAGGATTTTCCGCTGTTTCGGCACGGTCGCTCGGTGATAGACTCGGCACGACTTCCCGCCCGATTTTCAGCCATTTTGAGAATATGGCGGATGTGCAGAAAGGAATTATCGGTGCGGCGAATAAACTTTATCAATCCTTTCGGGAAGAAGAAATAAAAAGCGGGAGGTATGTTCCGTATAAAGCGAGCGGAATGGCGTATATCCGCTTTGCAAAAGAAGAAAAAGAGCTGTTCAAGTTGCTCTTTATGCGTGACCGTTCGGGGGAGCAAATCAAAGAAAATCCCGAAGAAATGGAAGCGCTGATCGGGCTGATCGCCAAGCAGGTCAACATCGACAAGGAAGCAGCAAGATTTTTTTATCTTGAAATGTGGGCATACACACACGGCATTGCGTCAATGATCGCAACGGGTTTCTATGAGTGGGATGAGACGCTTGCAAGCCGAGCTTTGACTGATGTGTACGAGGGATTAAAGCATCGTTACGAAAACGGAGGTATCCGCAATGATTGAAGCAAAGGGTGTTACTAAGTCTTACGGCTTTGGTGAAAGCAAAGCCGATATATTGAAAGGCATTGACCTGCAAATTTCGGATGGTGATTTTGCCGTGATTTTAGGGGCGTCGGGGTCTGGAAAATCGACACTGCTGAATTGTCTGTCGGGGCTTGAAAGGGTTGACGGCGGAAGTATTGAATACGACGGCTTGAATATTGCGGAGCTTTCCGATAAAGCGCTGACCAAATTCCGCAAGGAAAATATCGGGTTTATCTTTCAGCAGTATTATCTTCTTCCCGATATGACCGTTGATAAAAATGTCCGTATGGGCGCAGATCTTGCGGGAAACACCGATTACAGAGAAATCATAAAGGCGGTGGGGCTTGAAGCGAAAGCCGCCAAATATCCTTCCGAGCTTTCGGGCGGTGAACAGCAGAGAGTATCGGTCGCCCGTGCGCTTGCCAAAAAGCCGAAGGTTTTGTTTCTGGACGAGCCGACAGGCGCACTCGACGAAAAGACAGGACGGCAGGTACTTGATTATATCTGTAAGTTACATACCGAATACGGTTTTACGATTGTAATGGTAACGCACAACGCCAATATTGCGGAAATGGCAAATACGGTTATCAGAATGAACAGCGGTGAAATTGCTGAAATCTATGTAAACACTGTGCAGAAATCCGCTTATGAGATTGGGTGGTAACGCTATGGTAATTAGATTAAAGGATACTGCTAAGCTGTTCGGGATAACGATTATTGCTTGTTGTGCCGTTTTTGTCTGTACGCTGTTTCTGAGCTACAATATCGACCTTGCGGCAATAAAGGATGTGATAACAACAGAAGCGGGAATGGCGATGTATAACGCACAGGTACTTATGGGCAAAGTGATTGCCGCCGTTTCGGGCGGCTGTCTGATTGCTACTTCCGTCGTAATGCTGTTGTTCTATGTTAAAAACTATATCGGTACACACGGAAAGGAGCTTGGCATTCTCAAGGCACTCGGCTACTCCAATATTAAAATTGCAAGGCATTTTTGGGTATTCGGGCTTTCTGTATTTGTTGGCAGTACCATTGGATTTGTTGTCGGGTATTTTTACCTTCCGACATTTTATCAAAAACAAGCTCCGAGCTTACAAACTCTAATTCCAGAACTCAAAGTGCAATTTCATCCGTTGTTGACATTCGCCTTGGTTGGTGCGCCGACGATTGCCTTTTCCGTAATATCTGTGTTGTTTGCTTATCTGAAACTGAAAAGTCCTGTGTTGGATTTGCTTCGTGAAAGACAACATTACAAGTCTAAAATCGGAGGGGACGGAAAAGAGGACACGCCTTTCTTGAAGGATTTGCGTGGTGTAACGCTCAGAAGCAAAAAGTCACTGGTTTTCTTCGTGGCGTTTTCGGCGTTCTGCTTTTCAGCAATGGTGCAGATGTCCTTTTCGATGGACGAGCTTGCAAGCGAAACCTTTGCAGTTATGGTTTTATCCATAGGGCTGATTTTAGCATTTGTGACGCTGTTTCTTTCGCTTTCAAGCGTTGTCAAGGGTAATACAAAGACGATTGCTATGATGAGGGTGTTCGGCTATGACGATACTACTTGCAGCCGATACATATTGGGAGCTTACCGTCCGATTTCCTATCTTGGTTTTGCAATAGGCACGGTATATCAATACGGGCTACTGCGGCTGATGGTATCGGTAGTGTTTTCGGACATTGAAAATGTACCAGAATATAGTTTCGATTTTAGGGCGCTCACTATCACTTTGATAATATTCGTGTTTACCTATGAACTGGTTATGTATCTGTATTCTCGCAGCATAAAAAGGCTTTCGGTCAAGAGTATTATGTTGGAGTAAGAAAATGAGTATATATTTGAGAAAAAACGCTCTACCGATTTTCATAGAGATTATATTTGTCGTATCCTGTTTCTTTGTGCCACAGGAATACTATATTTATTCAAACCTACTTTTTTATCTGCTGCTTTTTGCAGACTTTTATGTGAAGCGTGAGTTTTCCTTTCGGAAATGGGTGAAAAACCTAAAAGGCGGGAAAACATTTTGGAAACAAGTAATTGTAACAACGGTGTTTTTTCTGATTGTTTTCGGATTGACTACTGCCTTAGAGAGCTTTTTCCCCAATTTAGACACCGGAATGATTATGCTGAAAAGGGATACACCAGCGCGTTTGATTGCTTTTGCAATTTCTACGATGTTTCTTCCTGCAATCACAGAAGAATCTTTTTACCGTAAGAGCATCATATCCTTTCGCAGCAAACCCGCACTTGTTTTGAGCGCTGTATTTGGGATGTTGCTTTATGCTGCGGAGCATTCACTGAAGCCATGGGGCATTTTTTTAACGGCGATATGGGCGTTGCCATTAACGATTTCTTATATTAGAACAAAAAATGTGTATGTGCCAATGACGGCGCATTTTATCGTAAATGTTTTTGGAAACGGCGTGACTGTCATAATGACAATAGTGGCAATGTGCAAATAGAATTAACTTGTTTCGGTCGGAAAACACAAAAATGTGTTTCGCTGCTTGTGGGCAACACATTCGCTGTTTGTGGGGAAGAGTTTTTGCGAAAGCCGTGCTATACTTTTCTTCGGAGGTACACAAAAATGGATCAAATAAAGATTGGAAAATTTATTGCCGCCCTGCGAAAAGATAAAGGCTTGACGCAGGAGCAGCTCGGAGAAAAGCTTGGTGTGACCAACAAAACCATTTCCCGTTGGGAGAACGGCAATTATATGCCCGATGTTGAAATGCTGTCGCTGCTTTCAAAGGAATTCGGCGTAAGTATTAACGAACTTATAAGCGGCGAACGGCTTTGGGCGGAGGACTTTAAGAAAGCCGCCGACGATAACCTTGTTACGGCGCTGAACAACAGCACCTTTACGCTGAAAGAAAAGATAGTATTTTTTAAGAAGAAATGGCTGCACGAACATATTTCAACTATCGTCCTGTGCGTTGTAGCGTGGATAGGTATTATAATATGGACTGCGCTGAAATTACGAGGCAGCGACTCTTATGCGCTTTTGGGTGCAATAGGCAGTATGCTTGCTATACTTTTCTATGTGGTACTGTATAACCGTATGATGGTATATGTGGAGAACCACGCATATCGGGCAACGCCAGACAAGGAAACCGAAACGAAAAACTAACCTTGATAAATCCAAAGTAGTTGAATGCTGTCTGAGTATTGGCAGCAAAGAGTTTGTGAACTTTTTGTTTTCCTCTTGACAAAACGGGTCTACAAGTGTTAGACTATAAGCAAAGGTCTAATGCTTGTAGACCCGCAAGGAGGATTATAATGAAAAATTACAAACTTGGAGATATGGAACTGGAGTTTGCCAACTTAATTTGGGAGAATGAGCCTATTTCCTCTGGAGGCTTGGTTCAGCTTTGTGAGCAGAAATTCTCTTGGAAGAAATCCACCACATATACGATGCTGAAGCGTCTTTGTGATAAGGGCATTTTTCAAAACAATTCGGGCAATGTCGTTTCTGTCCTTTCAAAGCAGGAGTGGTTTACGAAGCAAAGTGAGGGCTTCGTGGAAGAAACATTCAACGGTTCTCTGCCACAATTCTTAGTGGCGTTTACCCGCCGCAAAAAGCTCTCAAAGCAGGAAATCGCTGAGATACAGAAAATCATCGACCAAAATGCAGAGGAATGACTATGAGCGACAAAGTATTTCTCGATATTGTAAATATGAGTATTACGGGCAGCTTTGCTATCTTAATTATTATGTTGGCACGGTTGCTGCTGAAAAAAGCTCCAAAGGTTTTCTCCTACGCATTATGGTTTGTTGCCTTTTTCCGTCTGCTTGTACCCGTTTCCTTTGAAAGCGTTTTGAGCATATTGCCGTTCAACACCACGCCGCTTTCTACGGATATGCTTTATATTGAAACCCCTTATGTGGAAACGGGTATAAAAGCAATAGACAGCGTAATCAACCCTGTTGTAGCAACTGAGGTTTTCGATTCTACCGCAAATGTATATCAGATATTTACCTTTTGGGGGAAGATTATATGGTTCATCGGCGTTTGTGCGTTTTGCCTGTATAGCATACGCTCATATTCCAAACTCAAAAAGAAATTACAGAGTGCCGTCCTTCTTCGGGATAATATTTATATTTCGCAAGTAGTCGGCACGCCCTTTGCGCTTGGATTGCGAAATCCAAAAATATACTTGCCGAGCAATTTGGCTGACGCACAGGAATATGTAATTGCCCACGAACAGACGCATCTCGCTCGGCGTGATAACCTTGCGAAGATATTAGGATATGTTGTTCTTATCCTGCATTGGTTTAACCCTCTTGTGTGGCTTGCGTTCAAGCTGTTCGTTACCGATATGGAAATGTCCTGCGATGAAAGCGTAATCAGAAATTCAAAGGAGGATATTCGCAAAGAATACAGCCGGTCGCTTTTAGAGCTTTCTATTGAAAAAAGCACACTTGGCATACCGATGGCGTTTGCCGAGGGAAATCCCAAAGAAAGGATAAAGAATGTTATGAAATCAAACACGAAAAAAATAATTGGATTTGCAGGTTTAGGGGCGGTAATTTTGATTGTGGTCATTGCAATATGCCTTATTCCTAACCGTCCGCAGTATGCGACGGCAAAGGATGCTATTACGGGCATTCCCGCAATAGCTACGCAGTCCGCAACTCAAGCTGCAATAAAGACTGCCGATGGAAATACAACCATTACAGACAGTGAAGGCTTCAATCAACTGCTGAACTTCATAGAAGGCATTGAGGTCAACACGAAAGAAGTCAAGAGAGGCTCTTGGAATGACAGCGAGGGAAATAATAAAATTACATTTTACCGAGCAGACAATTCTATGGACTCCGTAATCAGCTTCACTTCTGATTATTCTAAAATTTGGATTGAAACAAACGCAACGCTTTCTTTCACATATAGTGTGAAAGATCCAGCAGAAGTGCAAAAGGGACTTGCGGCTTTCCTTGGCAGCAATAGCTAAGGTAATCTTGCGTTTGTGATGTTGCCATAAGTCGGAGGAAATATGCCTAATGCAAAAAGAAAAGTTCATACTATGCCCAGTCTGCGGCAACAAAACAAGGGTGCAGATACGGGAGGATACAGAGCTAAAGAACTTCCCGCTATTCTGCCCCAAGTGCCATAAGCAGACATTGATAAATGCAAAGCAACTGAATATCACAAAAGCAGAAGTGCCAGACGCTAAGACGCAGAGCCGATAACCCTTTCTCCAACTGTAAGGAGAATGGTTATCGGCTCTATTTTTATTCCTTTTCTGTTTGGCTCTCCAATGCTGCTTTGACGGTTGCTCTGATGATTTTCAGAGAACGGTCGTCGCAGCTGTAAAGCATACGAACAAGATCTTCCACTTCCGAATCTTTGACCGGCTTCTCTGGGTAGAAGATCAAGTTCCCGTCAATGGCTAATTCCCGGACGATTTTCTTGAGGACTTCAAATGTTGGTACTTTGCCCTCATTCTCGATCCTGTATAAGTATTGCTCTGAAATTCCAACTCGTGCGGTCAGTTCCTCGACGGTCAAATCGGACTTATCCCGCGCTGTCTTGATGATTTCTCCGAGCGTTTCAGGTCGTTTCTGCACTGTGCGTTCACCTCCATATATAATTATATGGATTCCGTTCATGCTGATAATGGCACAGCCGTTCAATTATTGGTGAACGCAGAGTGCAAAAAGGGCTGAACTAAATACAAACACCGCCCCGCCAAATAAAAAAAACGAGGCTTTGACGGGGTGTAGAAACACGCCTATATCCCTCAAATCCGAGTTTTGGATTGGAGGGATTTTTTATGCGTTGGACTCGACATTCGGCAACTCTGCCCGTCAGAAGCCACCAATTTGATTTGCCTGCATAACGGATCGCTTGCCCGGTGAACCGTCAAAAAAAGCCTTTTCCCGCCATCGGGATATTATAGCCTATACACTGAACTGACAGACCATTATAAATATGAATTAAACGCACCTGCTTTGCGGCTTCTGCCGCTTTGCAGGTGCGTTTTGCTATATCTGCTCCTTTTGCGTGGCAGCGTTGGCTGCCGCAGTCCTCCGGTTGATCGTTTTGCAATTTTTCAAAACGATCGATTGGAGGAAATACAAATGGCAGAAGAAAAGTATGCCAAAGCAAAGTGCTTTATTCTCTCGCCCGAGGGTTACCAAGAAATCTCGTACTTGGAGCTGTGCCGCAGGCGAGATATGGAGCCGGACTATCAAAACCGGAAATTCATCCCCTTGCATGGGATGCTGATGGAGGTAACGCCGGAGCAGTATGCAGAATTCTACCGGATCCAAAACCGGCAAAGGTACATGGATCGGCGTTCTGCAGACAACGGCGATATTTCTGTGGATATGCTCACCACCGACGAATTCAACGGAGCCGACATCCTTGTGGATCCCGGAGAGTCCATTGATGAATTGGTTATCCGCAAAATGCAGACGGACAAGCTGATCGACTGCCTCTCTCTGCTGGAACAAGCAGAACAGCTCCTGATCCGTGATTTGTTCTATAACGGGCTGACGGAGCGGGATGCTGCCCAAAAGTATGGTGTGTCGCAGGTTGCGATCCACAAGCGAAAGCTGCGCATTCTGAAAAAACTTAAAAATATGATGACCTGACCGGTTATCAGGCCCCTCACTTTTTGCCATGGAAAGTGAGGGGCTTTCTATATGCCTCTGTTGTTCTTTGAAAATTGAATGATCCGTCAGCAAATACTTTCCGCCTGCTGTCCCCGCAAGGGATGAGCGGCCTGCTCCTTCTGAGAGCGGATAGTGCGGCAGCACCGCATGAAATACGCCATGACCGGCTGCGGAAAGACAACACCCCGTCCAGTCAAAAGTCGAGCGTTGAAGCGGTGCCATGCGCCGTGAGCCGTCGCAACCAAAGAGGGCGGCCGGGTGAGATCCACGCGGAGGTGAAATTCCTGGGGAACCGATTCGCTATCGGTTGTTTGCATGATCGCCGTCTGACCACGGGTGCGAGGCAAATATGGTCGCAAAACGCAAAACGATCAAACCGGTCCAAGGGCATGACACCCACCCTTTGCGGTTGTTCATGCCTTTGGGCTTTTACTTACACCATACGGAGGTATACAGAGATGAAAACAGTTTATCGCGGCGAAGTTTACTACGCAGAGCTTTCTCCCGTCATTGGCAGCGAGCAGGGCGGCATCCGTCCCGTCCTTATTTTACAGAACAACACCGGCAATCGTCACAGCCCCACTACGATCATTGCGCCCATCACCTCGGTGCAGAAGAAAAGCTCTCTGCCCACACACATCGTCATTGATTACGATTTCCTCGAAAGTGTGTCCGTCGTCCTGCTGGAGCAGATCCGCACGATCGACAAGGAACGGCTTTCCGATTGCCTCGGCAGAATCTCTGTGCAGGATATGCAGAGGGTAGAGGCAGCCATGGCGGTAAGCCTTGGAATGAGGTGGCGGCATGACAGATAAGAACTGCGCCGCACTCGCCTATGGACTGAATCTGCTCCGCCTGCTGCGCTCCATGGCGCTGATCTCAGAGGTGGAATACCAACGCATTTTTCGCTTGCAGGTCGAGCATTATGACCCGCAAAAAAAGTTATGTCTGGTTCCTTAATTCTTGCCATTCTCGCTGGATGTATGCAAACTCATGTGGTATCCTTCGTGTTGCCGCAGAGGAAAGCGGCTATCACAAAGCGGAGCGATCCGCAGAAAGGAGATCAGCATGAGAAAAACCGTTACCGAATTGGCGATGCCCGAGCAAGGCCAGCGCCTTATCCGACTGGCACCCTATACGCGGGTATCCAGCGGATCCGACGATCAGCTTCATTCCTTCGCCGCTCAAGTCAAGTATTATACGGAATATGCGGCGGCCCACCCGGAATACGAGCTGGTGGACATCTACGCAGATGAAGCGGTCACCGGCACACGAATGGACAAGCGGGATGATCTGAATCGCCTGCTTCGGGATTGCCGAAAAGGTAAAATCGATCGCATCATCACCAAGTCCGTTTCCCGCTTCGCCCGGAACACCACGGAACTATTGACCATGGTGCGTGGGCTGAAAGAGCTTGGCGTCAGCATCTACTTCGAGGAGCAAGGGATCGACACTGCAGCTATCGACCTTGAAATGATCCTGACCTTCCCCGGCATGGCAGCGCAAAAGGAGTCGGAAACCATCTCCGAGAATATGCGCTGGAGCTATCAAAAGAGAATGGAATCCGGAGATTTCAACTGCTGCAAGGCCGCCTATGGGTATGAGCTCATAGACGGCCAACTTTATATCAATGAGGCGGAGGCGGTGGTCATTCGCCGGATCTTCGACCTCTATCTGCAAGGCTGCGGGAAGCAGGCCATCGCCAACCAGCTCAATACGGATGGCATTCCACGGAGATACGGCTATAAAACATGGCATCTCAACGCCATCCACTATATCCTGAACAACGAACGGTATATGGGCGATGCGCTGCTCCAGAAGAATTACACCACGGAAACCCTGCCGTTCCGCAAAAGAAGAAATCGCGGAGAAAAGCCGCAGTATTATGTGGAGAACAGTAACCCTGCCATTGTCAGCCGGGAAGTCTTTCAGGCGGCGCAGGCGCTTCAGCAGCGTAAAACTGCCGGGGGATCCGCCCCAAAGAATCGCTACCCGTTCAGCGGAGTGCTGAGATGCCCTGTCTGCGGTCACGCTTATCGCAGACAGGTGACCAATGGTACGGCCTTCTGGCTCTGCTCTTATAAGGCATCCGGGCGCTCAGAATGCGCCAGTGATCGAGTGCCGGAGAACATGGTCAAGGAGGCCTTTATGCGCATGAGCGGCAAGCTGGCGGACAATCGAGAAGAACTGCTGGGCGATCTGATCCGACAGCTTGAAAAGCTGCAAAACCGCACCAGCGGCAGCGGTGAGCGCATCTATCAGCTCAACCGCCAAATCGCAGATGTAAATGCCCAAAACCTTGTCGTCGCACAGCTCCACAGCAGCGGCATCCTCAACAATGCCGAATACGCTGCCCAGTCCGGGGAACTGAATCGGAAAGTCAGTGAGCTTCGGTCTGAGCGCCGCCGAATCCTAATGGAGGATGAGGATAACGAGGTCATCGAATCCCTGAGAGCGCTGGATGAGATCATGGCCGACTATGCTCCAACCGAAGATTTTGACGAGGACCTGTTTGGGCAGATCGTTGAAAGCATCACGGTGGTCAGTAAAAATGCGCTCCGCTTCTGCCTTGCCGGGGGCCTTGCGCTGACCGAGCGTATCTGAGGGGGGATGAACATGAAGAAACGAAACATTCCCTTCGGCTACCAGTGGGAAAACGGGGTCATTACAGCGCATCCGACGGAAAGCAAAATCGTGATTGGGATTTTTACAGCCTATATTACCGGGCAATCCTTGCTGCAAATCGCAGAGGCGCTGAACAAAAACGGCGTCGAGTACCTGCCCGGCGTTGTCAAATGGAATAAAGCACGGCTTAAGCGCATGATCGAAGATGCCCGCTATCTCGGTACGGAATCTTTCCCGGCCATAGTCGAGCAAACAGCCTTTGACAAGGCACAGGCGATCAAATTCGACCGGAACACGCAAAAGGATATCGACCGCACGGCAGAGATCCGGACGCTTCCGGTTCCGGTATGCTGCGCAACCTGCGGGGTACCGATGCGCCGCCTTCATGACAGCCGTACCTCCCATCAGGAAAAGTGGGTATGCCAAAGCTGCAGTACGGCCATCAAGATCACAGATACCGATTTGCTGAGGGCCATCACCGATCGGCTGAACGATCTGCTTGCCGACCCGGAGCAGGTCCATTACACCCCGGCAACTCATGAATCTCCCGTGGAGCTTCTGCGGCTGAAAAACGAGATCGGTAGAATGCTGGACGGTACGATGATCGATAAGGATCTGCTGAAAAACAAAATATTTGAATACGCTTCCCGGCAATATGCTGAGTTGGATGCAGGCGAGCGTATTACCATGGAGATGAGAGTGGCTCTGTTAGACACGGGGCCGCTCTCTTCCTATTCGGCAGAGCTGGTAAAGGCTATCGTTACTGACATTACCCTTCACGCAGATAAAAGCGTAACTCTTACCCTGAAAAACGGCCAGCAGGTCAGAAAGGAGCAATCGGATGGAGCACATGAACACAGCGCCTAAACGGGTACGAACCATCCCAGCAACCGTCCAGCCTCTGAATGTATACAGCACAGAGTATCTCCTCAAGCGGGTGGCGGCCTACTGCCGGGTATCCACCAAGCAGGAAGAACAGCTCAATAGCTACGAAACGCAGGTGCGTTATTACACGGACCGCATCAACCGGGAACCCGGCTGGAAGCTGGCGGGCATTTACGCCGATAAGGGTATCACCGGCACCAGTATGAAAAAGCGGGATGAATTCAACAAGCTCATTCGCCAATGCAAGCGTGGCAAGGTGGACATGATCATCGTCAAATCCATCAGCCGCTTCGCCCGGAACACGCTGGACTGCCTCAAGATCACCCGAATGCTCCGGGAGCTTAAGGTAGATGTGTACTTCGAGGAACAGAACCTGCACAGCATCGATCCTTCCTCGGAATTTTACATCTCCATCTATGGTTCCGTCGCCCAAAGCGAATCCGAGAATATCAGCCACAATGTGACATGGGGAAAAGCCCGAAGCGCCAAGGAGGGAAATGTGTTCTTCGCCTATAAGTCCTTCCTCGGCTATCGCCGGGGAGCGGACGGCAAGCCGGAGATCGACCCGGAGCAGGCAAACACGGTACGCCGGATCTACGACCGCTTCCTCGCAGGGGACAGCCTGCAGCAGATCGCAAACGGCCTGACTGCGGACGGCATTCCGACGCCCATGAGCAGAACGGTATGGCAGGCCAGCGTCGTGCAATCGATCCTTTCTAACGAGAAATACAAGGGGGACGCTCTGCTGGGCAAAACCTATGTAGAGGACTGCATCAGCAAAAAGGTCCGGGTCAACGCCGGAGAGCGGCCCCAATACTATGTGGAGAACAACCACCCGGCGATCATCGATACGGCTACCTTTGCCAGAGTGCAGGAAGAACTGGCCCGTCGTGCTTCCAAACGCAAGGTCAAGCAAACGGGCACCACTACGGAACAGGGCAAGTACTGCGGTAAATACGCCCTAACGGAGCTGCTGATCTGCGGTGAATGCGGCACGCCATACCGTCGCTGCACATGGACCGTAGGCGGGAAAAAGCGAATCGTCTGGCGCTGCATCAACCGGCTGGACTACGGCAAAAAATACTGCCATCACTCGCCGACGATGGAAGAAGCACCACTGCAAAACGCCATCATGGATGCAGTTTTGAAAACAGCGCAGATCGACCCGAATATCCTGCAAACCCTCAAGCAGCACATTCGGTTGGGCCTCGGTGCCGGGGCCGGAGAGGACAAGAGCGTTGAAATACAGATCCGCATTGCGCAGATCGATCAGGAATTCAAAAGCCTGCTGAACAGCGTGACTGCCGAAAATCAGCAGGAGCTGCTCACTGATCCCCGCATTACGGATCTGATGACAGAAAAGCGCCAGCTTGAAAAGGAACTGGCAGAATACGCTGCCGCCGAGCAGCACCGGCAGAATACGGCGTCCCGACTGGACAATATCTTCACCATCCTCGACGGCATGAAAAATCATCCGCTTACCTATGACGATGCAGTGATCCGCCAGATCCTGCAATGCGTCATCGTAGAATCCAAGGAGAAGATCAAGGTGGTGTTCATCGGCGGCATGGAAGTGGAAACCGAGGTGGAGCAGTGATGTCATACTTCCAAGCAAGGCTTGCAGAGGTTCAGATCCCACCAAAGAAACCGCAAAAATATCTTTTTCATGTGCCGAGGACAAAGCCAAGACTCCGTTCTCGTTTGAGGACGGAGTTTTGTTCTATATTATCCGCCATTCAATGATCCGTCCGCTGCGAGCGATCGCGGCGGACTTTTTCTTGCCTGTCGGGCGGCGATATGCTAACATAGGCCTGATAAATCGACACACAGGAGAAAAGCTATGGTAAAACAAACTCTGCATTGCCACACGACGTTTGACGACGGGGCGAGCACGCCCGAGGAGATGGTCTGCGCGGCAATGGAGCACGGGCTAAGCTCGCTGGGCATAAGCGCGCACGCTCCGATGGACGGCGAAGACTGGTGCACTCCGAAGGAGAAAGAGGCCGGCTTCAAGGCGGAAATGCAGCGCCTGAAAGAAAAATATGCCGGAAAGATCACGCTGTACACCGGCCTTGAATACGATGCCGCGGCCGAGAAAAATTTTGACGGCTACGAATATATCATCGGCTCGGGACATGTGCTCGACGGCTTCTATGTTGACTCCACGCGCGAGCGGGCAATTGCGCTCATCGAGCACTTCGGCGGGGCCGAGAAGGCCGCTGATGTGTTTTTTGCAAACTACGCATCTATGGCGCAGATACCCGAGGTGGACATCGTCGGGCACTTCGACCTTTTGACGAAGTACAACGAGCAGGGCGCACTGTACGACACGCAAAGCTCATGGTACCGCGACGCAGCCTTTGCCGCGATGGAGACGCTCAATGCCGCCGGGAAAATATTCGAGATGAACACGGGCGCTATAAGCCGTGGCTACAGAACGACACCCTATCCCTCGCCGGAGCTTCTGCGCCACCTTCACGATATAGGCGGACGCATCGTGATAAGCTCGGATTCGCACTCGGCAAGCAGCATATGCTGCGCCTTTGACCTGTGCGAGCAGATAGCTCGCAGCTGCGGCTTTGATGAGCTGTGGTACTTCAACGGAAGCTGCTTTGAACCCGAAAAACTATCATAGTTTAATATTTTTTTGCCACTGCTATGTTATTTTGCGGCATATGATGATATAATTGCAGCATAACTATCAGGAGGTCTGACATATGGACAGAAAGCAATTGAAGGCGCAGTCGAAAAACCTCATTCGCACCGCCCAACCCAAGCCCGTTGTTACCGCGATCATATATCTTCTCATCATCTCGGTGCTCGGCTTCCTATCGTATAAGCTTGTCGGCGGCTCGTCGTTTGAGCTTCAGTCGGTTTATGAGCAGTTTGGTATCGGCTATGACGTCGGCTTTGGCACAGGCGCATACGACAGCTTTGATCCGGATCAGTTTGCCTATGCGATCGAGCAGGCCCTTCCGACTCCGGGCGCAGCTCTTCTTAATCTCGCCGTAGGCATAGTGTCGCTTGTGATCGGCGCCGGCTTCACGATCTACTGCCTGCGCACGGTGCGTGGAATGCAAACAAGCTACTGGAACCTTTTCGATGCGTTCGGCATGTTCTTCCGTGTCATCTGGCTGTACATCCTCGAGGGTATATTCGTTTTCCTCTGGTCGCTGCTGTTCATTATCCCCGGTATAATCGCCGTGTACCGCTATCGCATGGCACTGTATCTGCTGCTTGAGCACCCGGAGATGAGCGCTTTGCAGTGCATAAGCGAAAGCAAGCGCCTTATGGTCGGCCACAAGGGTGAGCTGTTCTGGATGGATCTTAGCTTCATCGGCTGGACGCTGCTTATCGGCATTGCCGACTCAGTCAGCGAACGGCTTGCCGGCGCAATCGGACCGTCGATCATTGCACAGATCATCGGCGTTATCGGCTTCGGCGTTCTGGTGCAGTTCTTCGTGCTGCCGTACATGAATCTGACCTACGCAGGCTACTATGTTGAGCTTACAAAGCCCAAGGCCGACGCAGGCTTTGCCGACGGCTGGACTCCGGAGCTGTGAGGGCAGAAGCATGAAGGTAACATTTTTAGGCGCTGCCCATGAGGTCACCGGCAGCTGCACTCTTCTCGAAGTCGGCGACAAGAAAGGTGTTATCGACTGCGGTATGGAACAGGGCAAGGACCTTTTTGAAAATCAGGAGCTGCCGGTCGCGGCATCGGTGCTTGACTTTGCGCTGGTGACGCACGCGCACGTTGACCACTCCGGTCTGCTGCCGCTGCTTTATAAAAACGGCTTCCGCGGCACCGTGTACGCTACGGGCGCTACATGCTCGCTGCTGGACATAATGCTGCGCGACTGCGCGCACATACAGATGGCCGACGCCGAATGGAAATCGCGCAAGGCGATGCGCCGCGGTGAAGCCGCCGTCGAGCCGCTTTACGATCTTGATGATGTTGCAGGGCTTATGAAGCTGCTGCACCCATGCGAATACGGCAGCCAGGTGCAGGTCAACGAATCGGTCACGATCCGTTTCACCGATGTCGGGCATCTGCTCGGTTCGGCAGCTATCGAGATCTGGCTCAAAGAGGGCGACTGCGAAAAGAAGATCGTCTTCTCCGGCGATATAGGCAACCTCGATCAGCCGATACTCTGCGACCCGAAGCACATCGACAAAACCGATTACCTCGTGATCGAGTCCACCTACGGTAACCGCAACCACGCCGATGAGCGCCCCGATTACATTGCCGAGCTTTCCGCATGCATCCAGCGCACGCTCGACCGCGGCGGCAATGTCGTGATCCCCTCGTTTGCTGTCGGCAGAACGCAGGAAATGCTGTATTTTATCCGCGAGATCAAAAATCGCGGCCTTGTAACGGGGCATCCCGACTTTCCCGTTTACGTTGACAGTCCCCTTGCCATCGAGGCAACGAGCGTGTTTTTGCAGTGCGACTCGAGCTATATTGACGAGGAAATGCAGGCCGTTATCCGCTCGGGCGAAAATCCGCTGTGCTTCCCCGGGCTCCGTCTGTCGGTAAGTCAGGAGGAATCCAAGGCCATAAACGAGGATAAAACTCCGAAGGTCATAATCTCTGCATCCGGCATGTGCGATGCCGGCCGCATACGCCACCATCTTAAGCACAATCTGTGGCGTCCGGAGTGTCTTGTCCTGTTCGTCGGCTACCAGGCGGTCGGAACGCTCGGCCGCGCACTGCACGACGGTGCAAAGGAAGTAAAGCTCTTCAACGAGGAGATCGAGGTCGAGTCCGAGATCGCTTCGCTTCCGGGTGTCAGCGGCCACGCCGACAAGCAAGGACTGATCGCATGGCTCAAGGGCTTTTCCGAAAAGCCGGAGCTTGTTTTCGTCAATCACGGCGACCCCGAAAGTGCCGACAGCTTCACCGCCTGCCTGAATAACGAGCTGGGCTACCGCGCATTTGCACCATACAGCGGCACCGAGTTTGACATTGCGGCCGGCCGCTTCACCGTCGTGACGCAGGGCAAGCCCATTGTTAAAACGCCGAAAGCTCCCTCTGCCGAGCGCAAGGTCAATCCGCTGTTCACCGAGCTTCTGCACGCTGCCGATGCGCTTATGCAGGCCGTGCGCAGCTGCGAGGGACGCTCGAACCGCGATCTTCGTGCTTTCACCGACGCCGTACGCAAGCTTACGGACAAGATAAAGCGCTAACATAAAATCAACAGCTGACGTAGAAATTACGTCAGCTGTTTTTTTGCGCAGTTTTATGCAATTGCCTATTTTCTTGCCACTTGAGGCAAATTTGTACGTTGAATTACATAAACTTCGGGTCTATTATGTGGTCAATGAATAAAGATAGCTCTTTTAAGAGCGGAAAGGATCGCATCATGAAAACAAAGTCATCAAACAACACATTATATGTTATCACAGCCATTGCATCCGTAGTTGTCATCCTGCTGGCCGCAGTCGGCTTTACAAATGTTGAAGCGCAGAAGGTCGAGCGCGTTTCGGTCGACACGAATTTCATAAACCGCGCAGAATCGGCCGCAGAGCTTGCCGCCTCGATGGGCGTTGAAAACGACGTGTATCAGGCGAGGGTGCAGAACGTTGCCGGCGACAACGACGATGATCTCGGCCGCATGGCCGAGGCGCTCAAGCCCATCGCAGAGTACAACACCGACTCGGCCGCACTCGACCGCGAGGTAAAATATCTGCTCGGCGGCACCGACACCTATGCCACGACCTACGGCGGCATATGCGCCGCAGCAGGCGAGGCCTACCGTATGGATCTTGACTCGGCCAATCACGATGCAGCCGTCTGGACGGCAGTCTGCGCAGTCCTTGCCCTTGCAGGCATCGCCGGACTTGTCGTCTCGGTCACAAGGATCGAGTACGGCAGACACTGATTTCGATACAATTCTCCTTCTTTATACTCCCCATTAAAAAAGGCGAGGCCGCTTTGGCCTCGTCTTTTTATTATGTTTGCCTGACGGCGATAATTTGATAGCACCTCATCTGCCGCAAGCGGTTTTTTTAATTGCGCATTAACGCTGATACCGATACATTTATTGCAGTGTCTCGACCGGTGGCTATAGGCAAAACCACGACAAGCGGAACGGATAAATCCGTTCCCTACGAGCGACCTTTGGTCGCAGTGAAGAGGTAATAGGTAATAGTGAATAGGTGTGGTGTGCCTACGGCACGGATTTGAATTTCATTCGCCCTTTGGGCGAATACCTAACTTCTTCACTTTTACCTTTTACTTATTACTTCGCAGACGTAGTCTGCGCTGCCGGGCAACCGGAGATAACCGTATCGGTAGCTGCCTCAATTCGATTCTAAAACACCGTAGTGGTTTTTGAGGAACTTGACGAAGCGGCGCGCGGAGGTAGAGGCGGACTCGAGCGACTTGATCGCGACGCCGACGCGCACGACGACGGGGATCTCGAGCGGTATCGTTTTGACCTGTTCCTCGTATCCGGCAAGCGAAAGCGACGACAGGATCGACACTCCCAGGCCGCACGACACCATGGACAGGATCGCCGCATCATCCGAAGCCGTTACATGGATGCGCTTTGCGTCCGGCGGCAGCAGCTTTTCGGAATACTGCTCCTGACAGGTGATAAACGGCTCCTTCAGAAGCCTGTCGATGGAAATGCGTTCCCTTTCCCAGCGAAACGTCGGCGGCACGACCGCGATGAGCGGAACGCGCGTGAGGGGTATCCACTCGAAGCCCTCGGCGCAGGTCTCGTCCACGAGCGCAAGCTGCACCTCGCCCTTTTGAAGAAGCGCCGGCATCTCATAGCCGCGGATGGTCACATCTATCTGGATATCGGGGTAGAGCGCCTTGAATTCCTGCAAAAGCTGGGGCAGCGCGGAGCGCGCAATGCTCGCAAAGCAACCGAGACTGAGCTGGTGGCGCTGGGTGCGGCTTTGCGCGGCGGCCTCCTGGCGCAGCGCGTCGCACGCATCGATAACGCCCTTTATATAAGGAAGAAGCTGCTCTCCCTCCTCCGAAAGGCGGACACCGTGACTGCCGCGATTGAGCAGGGTGCAGCCCAGCTCTGCTTCAAGATTATTCACAAGATGCGTCATTGCCGATTGCGTGTAGCCCAGCTCCGCCGCGGCCTTGCTGAAGCTGCCGCGATCGACCGCTGTCAGCACTGCGCGCAGTCTTCCGTCATCCATAACGCTCACACCTTTCTTATATCTATAATTATTGCCATGCAAATATAACACGCCAAATCGACACATTCAATAACATTTGGTTAACATTTTATCACGCGTAATATGAAATTATTTTGTGCATAGTATTAAAGTTTTTAATATGGGGATGAACAAGAGTGATTTCCGCAATCATGAAAAAAATGATATCCTTTATTCACATTTTTCAACGCATTGGGTTGAAGTGTAACAGTGTGCAGCGTATTTACGGAGGCGCTGCTCAGCAGATGAGAAAGCAATTGATGAAAGAGGAAAATTGAATGAAGCTTCAGAACAAACCCCACACTGTCCGCGACATTATCGTCGTCGGCTTTGCGTTGTTTGCGATGTTTTTCGGCGCAGGCAACGTCATTTTTCCGCCGTATCTCGGCGTTGAGGCAGGTCCCGAGTGGCTCGGCGGCTTCTCGGCATACTTCATTGCGGACATCGGTCTTGCAATGTGCGCGGTCTTTGCGCTTCTGCGTGTCGGCAGCAGCGAGGCCGTCACCGCGCGTTTGGGCAAGGTCCCGGCCGCAATACTCATGAGCGCGCTTATCCTTTGCATCGGCCCCATGGTTGCGATCCCCCGCACCGCCGCGACCACCTTTGAAATGGCAATCGTCCCGAACATCAGCGGCGTTTCCTCCGTTGTGTTCTCCATAATATTCTTCGCACTTATCCTGTTTTTGTGCATCCGCCAGTCGGCCGTCGTCGATATCGTCGGTGCGGTCCTGACTCCGCTGCTGCTTATCGGCCTTGCGGTCATCATAATCAAGGGCGTTGCAACGCCGCTCGGCGAGATATCCCTCACTCCTAACGCCGACAACGTTATTCTCGGCGGCATCAAGGCCGGCTACCAGACCATGGACGCGCTTGCAGCGCTGCCCTTCGGCATCATAATCCTCCAGAGCGCCGCCTCCAAGGGCTACACCACCACAGGCCAGAAGTTCAAGATCGTCTCCGGCTCGGCCATCCTCGCAGGCGTGCTGCTGCTCGGCGTTTACATGGGCCTGTGCTACCTCGGCGCTACCGTTTCGACTCAGTACGGCCTTGAGATCGGCCGCGCAGAGCTTGTTATGGCCATCGTTGAGGCGCTGCTCGGCAAGGCCGGCATGATCATCTTCGGCGTCGTCGTGGGTCTTGCCTGCGTGACCACCGCCATCGGTCTGACCAGCTCCGCCGCAGCTTACTTCACCGAGCTGTGCAGCGAGAAGGTGCCCTACAAGGCATTCGTCATCGCTATCTGCGTGTTCAGCGCCGTTGCATCCAATCTCGGCCTTGACCGCATCGTTTCGATCGCCGCTCCCGTGCTGGACATCGTTTATCCCCCTGCGCTTGTCGTTATCTTCATCTCGCTCATTATCCCCAATGCAAATGACTATGTCAGCCGCGGCGCGGCTCTCGGCGCAGTCGGCGCGAGCATCCTGTGTGCGTTCAAGGTCCCCGCAATGGAGAATCTTCCCCTGTACGACATGGGTCTGTACTGGGTACTTCCGGCCGTCATTTTCGGCCTGCTCGCACTCGGCCTTGCAGCAATCGTCAAGCCCAGGAAGTCCGAAGCGGAAGCAAAAATCTGATATTCCAAGCCACGAGCCGAAGCTCGTGGCTTTTTTATTTCCGCCCTGAGCAGCGCACAACAAAGCCCCGGAGCTTGTCCGGGGCTTTGCCGCAAAGTGTGCATAAAGTGAAGATAAAAGGAGTATAGAACTTTGCTATGGTAAAGGGGAAGGGAGAACCATGCCTTTCGGCTGTGATTCAATATCGCGCAGAGCGGAGACCTGACCGCCCTGCGGATAAAGAAGATACATATGGGGGTTACGATATGCATTTTAGCTTATATACCACCCTCTGTCCGCTCCAAAACGTCATTCCTATGCTCCAAATAGGTTTTAGTTTTTTTAGAGGCGCATTTGGGCACCTACCGATACGCATATTGCGCTTGCCCGGTGTCGAAGTTACCGGCAAAACCGGAAAACTGCCGACACACATTAGTGCAGTGTTAAATTCTGCACCGCACCCGTAGGGGCGATCATTGATCGCCCACTTGTAATGGTTTTGCCGGCACTGAAATCTATAGTTGTAGGGAACGGGCTTGCCCGTTCCGCATGTTGCGTCTACCTGCGCAGTTAATATAGCGATACGCAGCAGAGGTTTCGTCATTGTCTTCCCCTTGAGGGGAAGATACCGCTTGCGGCAGATGAGGTGTTATTATATCCGCGCCGTAGGCGCCACTTTGTTGACATATGTATCGGTTTCGTCAGTAACCACCGGTCGGGATACCGCAAAAAATGTATTCGTAGAATGTAAAATCGCCTCTAAAAAAGCGCCTCTGAAAAAATGTGTTTGCCTGACGGCAAATGATTTAATCACACCTCATCCGTCACCAAAGGTGACACCTTCCCCTCGAGCTACGCAGGGGAAGGCAAAAAGGGTGCGGCGCAAAATTCAGCAACGTACTAACGTAGCGCGAGGCAACCACGGTTTTGCCAGTAACTTCGACACCGGGCTACCAGAGATAACCGTATTGGTAGCTGCCCCAATGCGCCTCTAAAAAACTAAAAAACAAAGGAGGTATCGACGGTGACGACGGCGAAGTGGCCGGGGAGCTTTTCCTCGACGGTGCGGCAGATGATATCGCGGAACTGCTCTGGCGTTTTGCCGCAGCCGGTGTCCATAACGACGTCGAAGATGAGATTTGTGTGGCTCGGTCCCATGACCATGCGGAAATCGTGAATGCCGCGCAGCCCGTCAATGCCCTTAAGCGCCTCCTCAAGCGCGGCGCGTTCGGCGTTTACCTGCTCGTTGTCGGTCTCGACGGGGTCCATGTGGATCGTCGCGTCGCAGCCGAGCGCGCTTTTCAACTTGCGCTCGACGGTGTCGATGCTGTCATGCAGCTGGAAGATATCGCCGCGTCCGTCTACTTCGGCGTGCAGAGAGATCATCATTCTGCCCGGGCCGTAGTCGTGAACAACGAGGTCGTGCATGCCGATGACGGCGTCCGAGCTCATGACTATCTCTTCGATGCTTTTGACAAGCTCCGGGTCGGGCGCCTGACCGAGCAGCGGCGAGAGTGTGTCCTTTGCAACGCCGTAGCCGGCAAAGAGAATGAATACAGCGACCGCCGCGCCTGCCCAGCCGTCGATATTGACCTTGAACAGCCAGCTTACGCCCATCGAAAGCAGCACGACCGCCGTCGCGACCGAGTCGGACAGGCTGTCCGCACCTGTGGCGGCCATGGCCGAGGACGAGATCTTTTTGCCGACGCTGCAATTATACGCAAACATGTACAGCTTGACGAGGATCGACGCAAGCAGTATCGCCGCCGGGAGCAGGCCGACCTCGACCGGCTCGGGGCTGAGTATCTTATCGACCGAGCTTATCAGCAGCTCAACGCCCATGACAACGATCAGTGCCGCGACCGCAAGGCCGGAGATGTATTCTATCCTGCCGTGGCCGAAGGGGTGGTCGGGGTCGGGCTTTTTGCCCGAAAGCCGGAAGCCCAGCAGCGATATCGCCGACGCGCCGGCGTCGGAGAGGTTGTTGAACGCATCGGCGGTTATGGCGATCGAGCCGGATATCGCGCCGGCGGCATACTTGCCGGCAAACAGCAGCACGTTGAGGAATATCCCCAGCAGGCTGCACAACGTTCCGTAAGCCTTGCGCACCAGCGGATCGGCGTACTCCGTCGGATTTTTTATGAACAGTTTTGATAACAGCTTAACCATTTTTTCGGCAGCGCTTTCGCGCTCTCCTTGATATTTGTTCTGCGCCCCTGCGGCGCACCTGAATTATATAATGCTTTTATCCCAAACACAAGGAAATTAATAAAAACTTGACAATAATCCCTTGATGTTTTTTTCTACATGTAATAAAATATGTAGATACATCACTCGTGGGAGAATCAGATGCACAAATTAGCCAAATTTATTATAGACAGCAGAAAAATCATCCTCGTGCTTTTCATCGCGGCCGCGTGCATGTCGGCCTACACGATGCGCCTTACGACGGTTCAAAACGATCTTTTTCAGTTTCTTCCTGCCGAAACGGAGACGCGGCGCGGCCTGAAGGCGATGGACGGCGAGTTTATCACCTTCGCGACGGCCGACCTTATGATCGAGCACATTTCGTATGACGACGCGCTGGCGCTTTCGCAAGATATAGAGAATATCGACGGCGTGCGTCAGGCAAGCTTTGACGATACGCAGGAGCACTACAAGTCCGGGACGGCTCTTATTTCCGTGAGCTTTGCCGGAACGTCGAGCGACGAGATATGCACGCAGGCTCTTGACGCGATAAAGTCGCTCGTCGATGCGAGGTTTGACGCGGATAACGTGAAGCTCTACACCGAGGTCGGCACGGATTTCAGCAGCACGCTGCTGGGCGAAATGCTCATAATCGGCGCGCTGAGCGTAGTTACGGTCATAATCCTGCTGCTGCTTACCTCGCGCAGCTATGCCGAGGTGCCGGTTCTGCTGATAACCTTCGCAATGGCCGCGGCCATCCAGCAGGGAACAAACTTTCTGTTCTCGGAGATATCATATGTCGCAAACTCCGTAACGCTCATTTTGCAGCTTGCTCTTGCGATCGACTATGCCATCATCCTGTGCAACCGCTTTGCCGAGGAGCGGCGGTATTTTGAGCCGTATGACGCGGCGGTGGAGGCGCTGTCGAAGGCCATACCGGAGATAGCCTCGTCCTCGCTGACGACCATCGGCGGCCTTGTCGCGATGACGTTCATGCAGTTCGGCCTCGGCGGCGACCTCGGCAAGGTGCTGATAAAATCCATACTGATCTCGATGCTGACGGTGTTCCTGCTCATGCCGGGGCTGCTGCTCATGTTCAGCCGCGCGATAGAAAAAACAAAGCACCGCAGCTTCATGCCGAACATAAACGCCATCGGTCGCTTTGCGTGGAAAACGCACAAGCTCGTGCCGCCTGTTTTCATCTGTGTCGCGGCGGCTGCGTTCTTCTTCTCGAGCATGTGCCCGTTTTCGTATAACTACAGCGACGATTACCCCCTGCGCCTGAACGAAACGCAAAAGGCGCATCAGCAGATCATAAACACATTCGGGAACAATAACATGATGGCGCTCGTCGTACCGACGGGCGATTATGAGACGCAGGCGAAGATGCTCGACGAGATATCGGAGCTTGACCACGTCACCTCGGTTCTCGGCATAGCCTCCGTTGAGGTCATGGACGGCTACCGCCTCGGCGATAAGCTCACCATCGGCGAATTTTCCGAGCTTGCCGGGCTTGACGACACGAGCGCGAGCGCGCTTTTCGTCTACTACGCCGCGCGCCACGCCGACTACGACCAGGTGCAGAGCAACATGCGCGAATATAAAATTCCGCTTATCGACCTGTTTTTGTTCCTGTATGACGTTGCCGAGGACGGCACGATAGAGCTTCCTCAGGACAAGATAGATATGATAGAGAGCCTGTATGCCCAGCTTTCCGACGCGAAGGCGCAGCTTCAGGGTCAGCACTACAGCCGCATGCTCGTTTATTCCGACCTGCCAACGCAGTCGGACGAAAGCTACGAGCTTATCACGCAGATCCACGGTGTTGCCGACAGCTACTACGGCGACGATGTTTACGTCACCGGCAACGCTACCGCCGCGCGCGACCTGGAGGATTCGTTCTCGACGGATAACATTCTGGTCAGCGTGCTGTCGGCGGTGTTCGTCGTGCTGGTGATCATGTTCGTGTTCCGCTCGGCAGGACTTTCGGTGCTGCTCATTGCGGTCATTCAGGGCAGCATTTGGCTGAACTTCTCGATATCGTATTTTACGCAGAACTCCATCTTCTTCGTCGGCTACCTGATCGTCAGCGCGATACAGATGGGCGCGAATATCGACTACGCGATCGTCGTGTCAAACCGATATCTTGAGCTGAGGCAGCGCAATGTTTCGCGCCGCAAGTCGATACGTCTTGCGCTCAACGGCGCTCTGCCCACGCTCGTAACAAGCGGCAGCATCCTTGTCATTGCCGGCCTGCTCATCGGCTTTATAAGCACCGAGAGCATAATTTCCGTCATCGGACTCGTGCTCGGCCGCGGAACGATAATATCTCTGCTGCTGGTGCTGTTCGTTCTGCCGCAGATGCTCGTCTGGGGCGACAGATTCATCTCGCGCACGACCGTCAAGGGCAGAAGGCTTCGCCTGCATCCGCTTTTTGACGAGGACTTCGAGCAGATAGCGCTCAGAGACAGGGCGCGCAAGGGGAAGTAATTCCGCAGGAAACATTGGGGGGAAACGTGTTTCCGCAGGAGAAAGGAAGATATAATGAAAAGAACACTGTTAATGATCATGAGCATCCTGCTCGCTGCAAGCTCGGTATTCGGGATCATTGCGGCAGGACGCGGCTCGGACGAGCTGTCGGACATCATGCGCTTCAAGCGCGGCCAAAAGGCCGATATCATCGACTTTGTCGATGTACTCGATAAGCGCGTTGCCGATCTGCGCAAGACAGCGGAAAACCGCACCGAGGACGAAAAGGACTACACCGAATCCGTCGTGACCGACCAGAAGGGCAACGAGCAGCTCAGTCAGGGCACGCAGGAATATAATGCCGGCGCTGCGAAGATCGCGGCCGGTCAGGCGGAATACGACGCCGCCGAGAAGCAGTATAACGAAAAGCTCGCCGAGTATCAGGCGGCAGAAAAGCGCCTGAGCGAGGGCGAGGCTCAGCTCAACGACGCCAAGGCTCAGCGCGACGCGGCGCAGGCCAAGCTCGATGCCGCAACGCCGGCATATCAGCAGGCGCAGCAGCTTTTTGCCTTTATCGACAAGCATCCGGCGCTCCAGATAGCCGAAAGCGTCCTGCGCGGCTTCGGCTTCACCTCGCTTGACGAGGCGAGAGCCGCGATGAAGGAATATGAGGATGGTCAGGCACAGCTTGCCGAGGCAAACGCCCAGATATCCGCCGCCGAGCAGGAGATAAACGACGGCAAGGCACAGCTTGCCGAGGCCAAAACTCAGCTCGATAACGGCAAGACTCAGCTTGATGCGGCAAAGGCACAGCTCGATAACGGCAAAGCTCAGCTCGCCGTGGCCAAAAATCAGCTCAACGCCGGACAGCAGAAGCTCAACGACAATGTTGATAAAATGAACGACCTCAAGGAAACGCTCACCGAGCAGGACGACGCGGAGGCCGCCGTTAAATCCGGCATTGCTGTGCTCATGGAAAACGAGGGCATCGCAAAGCTCGTGAGCGACGAGAGCGACTACGAAGCCGTGCTCCAGGCCGCGCGCGATTATGTAGAGGACGATGCCGACAAGCTCAACAGCGAGCTTGACGTGCGCCAGAACCTGTATAACCTTCTGCGCATCATAAGCATCGTCGGCGTTATCGCCGGAGTTATCGGCGTGCTCGCCTCGCTCAAGCCCAACCGTACGCGCATCTATGCGGCGACCGGCGCCGCCGGTATTGCCGCCGTTGCATCCCTTGTGCTGAACATCTACGGTCTGTCCAACGATTACCGCAGCTTTACCTATGCGCTCGAGGACGGCTCGGGCAACGGACAGACGCAGCTTATAGCAATGCTCGTGCTGCTTGCCGTTTCGGTCATAGCGGCGATAGTCACCGTCGTCTGCGGCAGAGCGTACACCGATGCCGTAAACGGCCGGGAGAGGGAAAAGTATGTACGCCCGTCGGAGGCCGTCGCCGCCGCTCAGCCCGAGCTTGACGCAGACGAGGAGGACGACGATGACGAAGAGCCGGCTCCCAAGCCGCGCCGCAGGGACAATAAGAACAAAAAGCACCGCACCGAAAAGCTTGAATACACTCCCGAGCCGGACAGCATCGATGAGCTTACCGAGCAGACCCGCCGCCTGAACGAGGAGGCCGAAAAGCTCGAGGCCGAGGCACGCAGGTACGATTACGAAAAGGCACGCCGTGAATACGAGGAGGCTCGCCGCAGATTCGAGGAAGCGCGCCGCCGCTCGGAAGAGAATAAGTGACAAACGGTATTACGCCATCCGGGTCCTCCGGATGGCGTTTTGAACAGGAGAACATAAATGGACAGAGACACTCTGCGGCAGTATATCCTTGAAAACTATGCCGCCGTAAACGATTTCCCTTGGATATCGAATCCGACCTACGAGGTCTTTCGCCACGAAAGCAGTAAAAAGTGGTTCGGACTTGTCATGGAGCTGCCGCGCCACAGGCTGGGCGAGCCCGGTGATGACATGGTCACGGTCACAAACCTCAAGTGTGATCCGCTGCTTTCCGGCTCGCTGCGCGCCGAGCCGGGCTTTTTCCCGGCCTATCACATGAGCAAGGAGCACTGGATAAGCGTTGAGCTTGCCGCAGTCGATGATGATAAGCTGCGCTTTCTCATAGACATGAGCTGGGAGCTTACAGGCTGACGGCTCAGCTTACATAGCACTGGATTTTTCGCCGGTGATGATATATAATCATTTGTATCACTTGCCGCACGGCGGCAGATCGGAGTAAATTTGTATGAACAAGCACAGAATCAACATATTCATCGCACTTGTGCTGGTGCTCATCATCATCGCCGCGGTCTCCATGTGGCTTACAAGCCGCGACATAAAGAACACCGTGCCGACCGAGAGCGCGCAGCCGACCCCGGCGCTCACGCCGAGCGTCATTTCGACCCCGACCCCGGCTCCGGCCGAGAGCGCGCGGCCATCGGCAGATCCGAGCGCTTCGCCCTCGCCGAGTGTACAGCCCGGTCAGACTGCCGCGCCGCAGCCGACGCAGCAGGTTATAAACCGCACCATAAACCAGACCGGCAGCTTTGAGAGCAACACAGGCACCAAAATGATAATGTATGCAAACTGGACGGCCACCTCGCAAAACAGCGAGACCGTCACGATAAAGCTCGACGTTATCCTGAGCACCTACACGCTGTCCGTCGGCCCCCATAACGGCGTTATCACCGTTGCCGGCGTTGACTACAGCTTCACGAGCCCCGGCATAAGCTACAAGAGCGAAAAGGTCAGAAACAATGCCGTTTTGACGAGCCGCAGCATCGAAGTCACCGTTCCGGCAGGCCAGGCAACGGCGATCCCCGTTTCCGTCAAGTGGGATTTCTACGGGACCTACGGCGGTGTGGAGATAAGCCGGGTCTCCGCCGGCGGCACGATTAACATTCAGGGATGAAGGTGACAGCATGAGATCCACTCTCCGCAGAACATGGGCAGAGGTCTCGCTCGACGCGATAGAGCATAACTATAAGGCTCTGCGCGCGCGCATCGGCGAAAATGTCAAATTTCTCGGCGTCGTCAAGGCCGACGCTTACGGCCACGGCGCTGTTCACGTCGCGTGTACGCTTCAGGAGCTGGGCGCGGACTATCTCGCCGTTTCAAGCCTCGATGAGGCGATGGAGCTGCGCGCAAACGGCATCGTAATGCCCATCCTCATCCTCGGCCACACGCCCACCGAGCAGGTGCCGAACCTGATAGCCAACAACATCACGCAAACAGTCACCTGCCTTGCCAAGGCGCATGAATACAATGCAGCCGCAGCCGAGTTCGGCGCAAAGCTGCGCGTGCATATCAAGGTCGACACCGGTATGTCGCGCCTCGGCGTTCTGTGCGCAGGGCGGCATTTTGAAACCGGTGTTTCCGGCATAGTTGACTGCTGCGGCATGCCCAACCTCGAGGTCGAGGGCATGTTCACGCACTTTGCCGTTGCCGACGAGGCGGACAAGGCCGACGTTGACTACACCAAAAAGCAGTTTGAGCTTTTCAAAAGCACCGTTGCCGCCGTCGAGGAACGTATTGGCCGGCGCATACCGCTGCGCCACTGCGCCAACACCGGCGCCGTTGCGCTGTATCCGGAAACGTACATGGACATGGTACGCCCAGGACTGCTGCTGTACGGCTACGGCGAGTTTGCCGAAAAGCTCGGCCTGCGCCCGGCTATGGCGCTCAAGGCAATGATAAACACCATAAAGATCTATGACGAGGGCACCGATATCAGCTACGGCCGGCTGTTTACGACAAGCGAGCCGACGCGCATCGGCGTCATCCCCTACGGCTATGCCGACGGCTTCTTCCGCTGCCTGTCGAACCGGTGCAGCATCATGACCGCCGACGGCCCCGCACCCCAGCGCGGCAGGATCTGCATGGATATGAGCATGATCGACCTCAGCGAGCTGCCCAATGTCGGCGTCGGGGACGAGGTCGAGATCTTCGGCCCGGATAACCCGGTCGAGACGCTCGCAAAGCTTGCCGGAACCATTCCGTATGAGCTGACCTGCGCCGTCAGCAAGCGCGTTCCGCGCGTTTACTTCAAAAACGGTCGCGAGATCGACCGTGAATTGATGATGAGATTTTGAACATGAAAAAAAGCACCCTCCGAGGGTGCTTTTTTCAATAGGCATCAGCGTTTGTTGAATTTGAGTTTGGGCTTATAGAACTCGAAAATGACGGTGTCGTTGCCCTTTTCGTTGGCCCATTCGTGGCTGGTCCAGCAGACCTTCATCGCACCGAGAGCTTCACACAGCTTCACCGGGAACGGCTTGGGCGCGATCTTATATGCGATAAACTGCGGCCGCGCGAGGAAGTTGAGCAAGACGTTTCCGAGTATAAAGCCGGTCACGGGTTTTACCTCTCCGTTATAGTCCTTCGGCGGATTTGCCAGCTGGCCGCGCACGACCTCCGGCGCATTGATCTTGAACCAACGCACGATAAACGGATTGAAGCTCTCGATGCAGTAGTCGCCGGTGTAGCGGCGAAGAAGCGCATAGGTTTTTTCGCAAAGCTCTTTGTTGCGCTTGCCGTTTTTCAGCTCAACGATGAGAGCCCCGCGGCCTCTGACCGTTTTAAGAACATCGGAAAACAGCGGTATCGTCTCGTCGGTGCCGCAAAGGCTCAGCTGCTGCAGCTCGGCAAGGGTCTTGGAATCGACGCGCGCATCAACTCCGCAGACGCGGTTGAGCGTATCGTCATGGAACACGACGACCTGTCCGTCCTTCGACAGCTGAACGTCGAGCTCGATTCCGTAGCCGTAGGACGCGGCGCGCTCGAACGCGGCCAGCGAGTTCTCCGGCACGGATTTATCACGTTTATGCAGCCCACGGTGGGCAAAATTACGGTTTTGGAAAGGCGATTTCTGCTTCTTGCGGATCTTGCCGGGAGCAATGAGGTATATAAATCCGCCGACAGCGGCAGCTCCGGCAAATGCGGCAAGCTTTGCGGCGTTTACCTGTTTTTTCATTATAACACCTCCGGTGAACATTTCTATATCCACATTTTACACCCCTGCACCATCCCGGTCAAGGATTTTTAGCTGCGAATTGGGGCAGCTACGGATACGTATATTGCGGTTGCCCGGTTCGGAACATTGGAGGAAACCATAGTTGCCGCGCAACCCGGTAGTACGATGCTGAGTTTAGCGCCGCACCACATTGGCTCACCTGTCAAGGGGAGCAGGCAGCTTTGCTGCCGAGGGGTTGAATAAAAACTATTAACTAACAGCTATTAGCTTTCCACTGCGGCCACCGGTCGCTCGTAGGGAACAGGCTTGCCCGTTCCGTTTTGTTGCAGTTTCGCCGGTAACCACCGGTCGGGCTGACGCAAAAAACGTATCGGCACAATGTAAATGCGCCTCTGAAAAAAACGGATGAACCCGTTCCCTACGATTCTATTTCAGTGCCGGCAAAACCGTGGCATGTGGGCGATCGATGCTCACCCCTACAAGGTGCGGCGCAAAATTCAGCATCGCATTCATGTTACACGAAACGTGACGGTTTTGAATGCACCCTCGAACCGGGATACCAGAGATATACGTATCCGTGACTGCGTCAATGCGCCTCTAAAATTTTTTGAAGTTTTTGCGGAGCCAGATGATCTCGATCACGACGATGACGAGGGCGACGACGGCAACGACGGCGTAGCCGCAGCGCCAGCTAAGCTCGGGCATGTTGCGGAAGTTCATTCCGTACCAGCCGGTGAGAAGGGTAAGCGGTAGAAACAGCGTTGTGACGACGGTGAGCAGACCCATGATGCGGTTCTGGCGCGAGTCCTGCTCGGACTGGTAAAGCTCGCGCAGCTGAAGCGCGCTCTCGGCCACGAGCTCGGCGTGATCCTGGAGCCTCTCGGCTCGGCGCGCAAACTTTTCCCACGCGGCACAGTCGCCGGAAACGGGTGCGCAGACCTCATCCGACAGCCGCTCGCCAATATCCGAAAGCTGACCGTAGTACGCGCCCAGCTCGGAGAGCTTCTGCCGATGCCGCGTCAGGCGGCGGAAGAAATCGTCGCCCGGCTTTTGGCCAAGCTCATCCTCCATGCGCTCAAGCTCCGTTTCGATGTGCATCATGTACGGCACGTCGTTTTCCGTCAAAAGCTCAAGCAGGCGCAGCAGAAGCTGCGAGGGGCGCGCTGCGCCCGATGAGTGCTTGACAAGCCGCGCGATGAGCGTTTTGTACTCGCCTGTGTCCTCAATGATATGCAGAGTTTTATCCGTCAGGCAGAAGCCGAAGCACAGCTCCGGCGCGCGCTGCGCCTCCTTGCGCGGAACGCGCATCGTTCCGATGATGCAGTTCTTGTAAAGCTCGGCCTTGCAATAGCGTATAGAGCCGAGGCTGTGCAGCATCTCGCGGTGAAACGAAAAATCGGATCTGTTCTCGCGGAACTCATCGGCGGTCATCGTTATAAGTATCGATTGCGCGCCGTCCTTTGCCGGAACGACGGCGCCGGTTGAATTTATCGTATATTCGGTCATGGCGTTCACTCCAGTTGTTTTTTGATATTATACCACCGCACGTCGCGGCGGCGCAATAAGCGGCCGGTGGGTGCAGGCAAAACCGTTTCACTATGTTGCATCTACCTGCGCAGTTAATGCAGCGATACGCAGCAGAGGTTTTGCCCTTTGCCTTCCCCTGCGTAGCTTGAGGGGAAGGTGTCACCTTGGTGACGGATGAGGTGTTATTTTAATCTTTGCCGTCAGGCAAACACATTTTTTCAGTGGCGCTTTTTTAGAGGCGCATTTTTAGAGGCGCATTAAAATTTTACCGATACGTTTGTTGCGTCAGCCCGACCGGGAGTTTCCGCCGAAACCATCACAACGGAACGGATAAATCCGTTCCCTACGGCTATAGCTTTCGGTGCTGGCAAAGCCGATACATATTGTAACAAAGTAGCGCCTACGGCGCGGATATATTTACACCTCATCTGCCGCAAGCGGTTTTTCAGAGGCGCGTCAGCACTGATACCGATACGGTTTTCGCGTCAGCCCGACCGGGAGCTGCCGACGAAACCACAGCAAACGGAACGGATGAATCCGTTCCCTACGATTATGGATTTTGGTACAGGCAAAACCATAGCAAACGGGCGAGCAATGCTCGCCCCTACGGGGTGCGGCAAAAAAACTCAAATCCGCACTAACGTAGCGCGCGGCAAATACGGTTTTGTCGGTAGTTTCGATACCGGGACACCAGAGATATATGTATCCGTAGGTGACCCAATGCGCCTCTAAAAAAGAGAGTGCAAACTGTGTCTGCACTCTCGGCTTTTTCTGTTTTTATGCCGCCACGGTGTGGGTCAGCAGGTAATCTGTGAGCTTGTGGCAGTAGCTCGGCTGCATATGCACACCGTCGGGAGAGGCGTCGTCGGGGAGCGAGCCGTTTACGGCAAGCGCCTCAAAGCCGTTGACGAAATAGACCTGCTTCTCGCTGCACATGCCCTGGATGCGCTCGTTGAACATTTGAACGCGGTCGTTATTGAGCATTTCCTGGCTCGCGGTCGCCTTTGCGCCGACCGGCAGGATGCTTATGATGTAGATCTGTGCCTCGGGGTGAGTCTCGCGCAGGAGATCGACAATGTTGCCGTAGTATTCGATGAATTTATCGAGATTGTACCAGCCCAGCTCGTTTATGCCGAGCATGACATAGACCTTGCCGTATTTCAGATCATTGCGCAGCGCGTCGGCAACGGTAACGGTGCCGGACTCGGTTTTGATATATGGCTTGGTGAAAACGTCCGCGACGTTCAGGCCGACATGCGAGAAGTTCGAGGAGTGCTCAAAATCGGCATAGTTCATGATGCCTTCCATGCGCGAATCGCCGACGAACGCCGCGTCCTTGAACCACGAGCTGTCCTTCGCCTCGGTCGCCGGGACGGGCAGGGAGTAGTCGTATGCTTTCTCCGGCTTACTTGTCACGGTGGGGGTGACGGCGGTATCATAGTATGCCTTCGACTCCTTCTTGACCTCGCCCGCGTCGGAAAGAAGCTCCTTCACACGGCTTTCGATCGACGTAGGATCCTTTGCAACTATCATGACCGCATAGTCGCCCTGAGTGAAGATGACCGCGTTTTTGAGCATCTCAACGCTCTCGGGACTGTACAGCTCGAAGGTCTGGCGCTGCATCTCGCGCCTGCCCTCCAGCGCGTCGGTCAGGGTCTTCATATCCGTGCCCTTAGCCGCAACAAGAACGCTTATCTCGTCCGACTTCGCGGCGGAGGAGTATGCTATGGCATAGTCGCGCACAGCGTCCGTCTCGATGCCGTAATAATAGTAAAATCTGTTTTTAAAGCTCTGATCGTCCGAGCCGCAGAGCGTATCGGCGCTCTCGGGCTTTGCGGAATTCATCGTTGCCGCGATGAGGTCTTTTGCCGAAACGTCCGCCGCTTTGCTGCCGTTATTGCATGCGCAGACCGAAAGCATGCAAAGCACAGCCAGCAGCAGTGCTGTAATTCTCTTCATGACTGCCTCCTGATTTAATTCGCTGTGTTTTCAGGATATCAACCTGTGTCCGTTAAGTCAACATAATTCTGCGAAAAACTAATAAAATTTTCATACATAAAATCGACGCTATTTTTGTGCAATTTTTAGGGAACAAAATCACGGCACTATATGTTGTATTCACGCCTTAGCTGGGCATACAATGCGTTCCGGTTTTCGGGCGTTATAATGTAAAGCTCGCAGTCGGGATGCCGCCGGATATCGCGCAGAAAATCGGTGTTCTGCGCCTTGACCGAGGCCAGAACGTCATAGGGCCCGGACAGTATGCGCATTACCGCATTTTTGAAGCGCTCCTCATGCTCCTCAAGCGTGCCCAGCTCGTCCAAAACAACGAGGCTGCCCTCCGGAATGCTCTCAAGAATGGGCGCTGCGATGCTGCTCATGTATTCCGGCCTGCGGTCGAATTTATCGCCGCATATCTCCATTATCACCTGCGCATCCTCGATGCGCCCGGGCGGTGATGAAATATCGTAAAGATAGACGTGCGAAATGCCTGTTTCATCCTCGGGCATGCGCACGGTGATATAGCCGCGCGGGGCCTTGCCGATATCGGAAACGAGCTTTTGTATAAGCGTTGACTTGCCGGAGTTTATATCTCCGCAGAGCAAAATTTTCATCTGTGTGCGCTCCTGTAGTAGAATCACTTGTAAATAAACAATATTTGTTGTATATTTATCAAGAGAAATTATATGACCTGAATTTTCAATTGTCAAACGAAAGGAAGATATATTATGGCAGAAAAGATCAACATCGAAGACCTTATGGTCGAGAGCTATTCGGACAAGACCCTTAAATCGTACTCGGGGATGATCGCAGATCCCAAAAGCGTTTTCGGCCTCGGCTCGGCGGCTGCAACGTCGTCGATGTGCGCTGCATCCATGGCGCTGCGCGCCCTGCGGATGACAGCGTCAGAGGATGCCGATATGCTGCACGCAGAGCAGGACATGGAAAAGCTGCGCGTTTATTTCCTGCACCTGATCGACGAAGAGAACAAGGCCAAAAAGCCGCTTGAGAAGCTGCTGAAGAAGGAAAATGCCGATGATACCGAGCTTGAGGCCGCTTACCGCACTGCCTGCTGCATCATCGACGAGATATTCTATATGTCCATCCGCCTCGTCGAAACTCTCGAGCCTGTTGCGGACAAGATCTGCCCCTGCGCGGCTCACTTTGCATCCGCTGCGGTGCACTTTGCAAGGTGCGGCATGGACGCCGTGCGTATCCAGAAGGCGGTGTATTCAAAGAAAATGAACGAGCCGGTGTTTGCACACACGACAAAGCGCGAGCCGGAGATAGCGATCGAAAACAATGCCGAGCTGTTCGACCGGCTCATAAAGAAGTTCGAGTCGGCAGAATAGACCCACACGGCAACGAAACGACAAAAAAGCAGCAGCCGACCGGCTGCTGCTTCAGCGTGCAAAAAAGTCTGTGACTTTTTTGCACGCTTCAAAAAACGCCACATTTTTTGTAAAAACAGGTTTTCACGAAAAATCTCGCTACGCTCGTCAAAAAGCCTGATTTATCAGGCTTTTTGATGGCTATTAATCCAATTTCGAGTGGGGCCTTTTTCTCGCTGCGGCTCGGTCACGTCGCGGCTCTGACATGCCCCCGGCATGTCATTCACTACCGCGCCGCCGCTTCGCTACCCCTCGAGTTCCCCTGCTGCTCTATTATCTTTCTTTTGCAGCATAGTTTTTCGACAGACTGAACGGAGAACAACGAAAACTGTTCTCCGTTTTTGGTGTTTTTAAGCTTAAAATTACTTGCCGATGTGGAATGCGTTGCCGTCTTTATCCTGGAAGTACTGGTTTGCGTAGTTGTCCTGGATGCAGTGGACGACCTTGGTGAGGATGTCGCAGGTCGGAGTGGGGATGCCCAGCTCTTTGCCGTACTCTGCGATCTTGCCGTTGAGGACGTCGATCTCGGTCTGACGCTGATGGAACAGTGCGTCCTGGCACATGGAGGGATAGTAGTCGCCGATGTTGGTGACGATGTCGGCATGGTCGTGTGAGATGAAATCGTCGGCGTTCATGGGAACACCCTTTGCGGTTGCAACGGCGCAGGTTTCACGGATGACGCCGTGGAACAGCTGCTGGCCCCAAGGATCAGCCTCGACCTCACCGATCTTCAGACGCAGAACCGCGCAGACGGTGTTGACGGTTGCGTTGACGCAGACCTTTTTCCAGATGAACTTGTAGATGTTGTTGTCGGTGCCCGGCTCGCCGTCGCGCCAGTAAGCGTCGCAGCCGCCTTCGCGGTAGCACTTGAGCATCTCTGCGCAAGCTGCGTCGTTGAGCTCGCTTCTTACAGCGCCGCCGAAGTTCATCTGAACGCCGCCGGCAGGAGTGGAAACGCAGTGACCGGGCTCGGGCAGTGCGGTGCCGAGAACGCCGGAGCCGATGATGCAGCGCTCTTTCGGGAAGACCTTGAAGAGGTTGTCATCGTTGCCGAGGCCGTTTATGAGGGAAACGGCGACGGTGGTGTCGCCCACGACGGGCAGAGAGTCCTGAATTGCCTGCTCGAGCTGAGTTGCCTTGGTCATATAGATGATGACGTCGACCTTGCCCTCGGCCTCTTCCGCAGCGGCAGAGCTGGTGTAGGTGCGGAAGCCCTTGAGCTGATAATTATAATCGGTGTAAGCACCGTTCTCTTCCTGATGGATGGTGAAGTGCATGCCGTCCTCGGCGACCTTCTTCATGTGAGCCTCATAGCGGTCGATGAGGATCATGTCTGCGCCGCCCTTTTTGAGGTAAGAAGCAAAAACGCTGCCTGCTGCGCCGGAACCATACATTGCAATTTTCATTTTTATTCGTCTCCTTATAAAAATTGATTATAAACTTTATTGTTTGCAATACTGCTTATCGTAGTTTTGCTGTATTGTCTGGATCATAAGCGTCAGCGCCCCGTTGACGGGGGTGGGGATTCCGAGCTCGCGGCCGTAGCGCACGATGGCGCCGTTTAAAAGCTCGACCTCGGTCTGACGCTGGTGGATGAGAACATCCTGTGCCATAGAGGGATAATATTTTGCAAAGCCCTCTCTGAGTCTTTCAAGCTCTTCGAGCATCTCGCCCCAAAGATCGACGCCCGTAAGTGCCTTGGCTACCGCGCAGCCCTCCGCCCACACGCTTTTTATAAGCTCTCTGCCGGTTTCGCAGTCGAGCATGGGTCCGACCTTCAGGCGCGTGAGAGCCGAAAGGGTGTTGTAGCCGCTGTTTGATATCGCCTTTTTCCAAACGAAGGGGCGGATATCCTTTTCAAAGCTTGCAAGGCAACCGCCGTCGCAGAAGCACTTTTCAAGCGCCTTGCCGGCCCTTTCGGAAAAGGGATCGTTTTCCGAGGCTCCGAAGCGCATTATAACGCCGCTTTCGGGCTTTGAAACGCATTTGCCCGGCTCGGGAAGCTCGGTTCCTATCGTGCCGAAGCCATAGAGGATCCTGTCCGCAGGGACGTATTTTTTGAGCACATCGTCGTTGCCGATGCCGTTTTGCAGGGAAACGACGACCGTTTCCCTGCCGATGCAGGGCATAACGGAGGGCATGATGCCGTCGGTTTGAGTGGCCTTCACCATAAGTATGACCATGTCCATAACGCCGATATTCTCGGCGGAATAGGCGGTGCGGAAGCCGGTGAGGAGCTCCTCGCCCGAGGGGGTGACGAAGGTCATTCCGCTCTGCGCGACCTTGTCCATGTGCGCCTTGTAGCGGTCAACGAGCCAAAGCTCTGCGCCGCCTTTATTAAGATATGAAGCAAAAACGCTGCCGGCAGCGCCGGAGCCGATCATAGCTATTCTCATTTTCTGACACTGTTCCTTGGTCAAACACCACCGGTCATCCGGTGGTGTTTGAATTATTCTGATTAATTACTCGATCTCTGCCTTCTTCTCTGCGGAAAGCTTCTTGACCTTGGGAAGACCCCAGATCAGGACGGGCAGGAAGATAACGAGGATTGCGTAGTAGCCGTCGTAGCCGTAAGCGTACTTGATGATGTTGCCGAGGCCGAGCAGGGAGATCGCAAAGCAGATAGCGATGACGATAACGCCGACGATAACACTGCGAGCCTTTTCGCTCTTGATGGTCTTGGGGAAGCAGGCGCCCTGGAAGCGCTGGATCATGGTGAATACGAGGGTGACGCTGGTGGAAACGAATGCGCAGAACAGCAGGATGCTGAAGATCACCATCAGCCACTTGATGCCGACGAGGGTCAGAACGGTCTGGTTGGGGATGCCGTTTGCTGCGGTGGTAAAGCCTGCAACACCGCCGTCCTGAAGAGCCTTGAGAAGCGGATACCAGCGAGCGAGCATTGCGGTGGATGCCGCAAGAGCAAGGCCGTTCATGAGCCAGCCGAGGATGTTTGCGCGCTTTACGCCCTTGAGGGTCAGGCCTTCGCCTGCTGCGATCATTGCAGGGATGGATACGCACTGGAATGCTGCGTAAACGAGAACGCCGCGCCAGATCGCTTCGCCGGCATTGTCAACATACGGTGCTGCCGTGATACTGTTCTGAGCAAGCAGGTTTGCGCTGATTGCGTCGAAGTCTGCTGCGAAGCCGGCGATAACGACGACTGCGGTGGAGATAAGAATTGCGATGGAAAGAACGGTGGAAGCTGCGATAACAAGCTTTACGCCGAAGATGCTCAGGATGATGAGCACTGCAACGATGATGAGGTTGAAGATGAGCTTGTTTGCGGTGACGGAATAGTCAACGCCGAAGAAGTTTGCAAGAACCTCGCCTGCGCCTGCGACTGCTGCCGCAACTGCCGCCAGAAGAATTACGATGTAGAAGATCTCAAAGAAGACTTCCATCCAGGGCTTCGGATACAGAGCCGAGAAGGTGTCCTTATAATTGGTGAAGCCGCTGAGCTTTGCAAACTTCATAACGGTGTACATCACCAGTGCGAGTATGCCCATTGCGACAATGGGAAGAACCGCGGCCCACATGCCGTACTGGGCGAAATAGCTTACTACCTGGTTACCGGAGGCGAAACCGCCGCCGACGTGGGTGCCGAACCACACCGAGGCGACCGTAAACGCTGCCGCCCATGTGCCCTTGGCTGCTTTGTTGTTCATAATGACTCTCCTTTAAAATGTCTCTTTAAAATGTCTCTTTAACATTGCCCGTTTTGCGGAGCAGCTCCTCAACCGCCCGGCAAAACTCTGGGGTTAATGTTCTTTTCCTGCATCTTGTTAAAACCAAAACAAAGTCCCCGTCGCTCCGAAGGAATGCTTCGACAAACAATTCCTTGGGCAACAGGGCTTCACTGGAGAGAAAAAATCTTGCCGCGGCAGACAGGCGGACGGCTTCTTCGTCCGCTGCATTCCGACGAGTGGTCCTCCCGTGGAATTGTCTTCGCTTTATTTATGGCTTTTTCAAAATGCATGCATATTTTACATGCAAGTTTACAATGCGTCAATATTTCAACCGATAATTTCAATAAAAATCGACTGTCAAAATTCAAACAAATAGGCCATTTTCGTCAATTTTACTAAAACGAATTAAAAATGTTCAAATTTTTTTAAAAATTAATCCATCTAAATCGAATTACTATTTCTTCAGGTCTTTTTGCATTAATACGAAAAAGATGTGGTAAAAAATTGTTCTGGTCAAAAAAATGTGCAGTTTCAAGGGTTTGCGGCTTTTTTAACAGGTTTTTCGAACATAAATGTGCGCAGTTGTTAATTAACGTGCCAAACGGTAAGCCAAATAATTGACAATGCGTATACCTATGTGGTACAATGCATTTTGGGTAATATACGAGAAGATACATTTAAATATAACAACAATAAACAGGGGGAAAAACTATGGCAAACAGACCTAACATTCTGGCGCTGGCTTCAAAGATCAGCCTGGAAAGCATGACCTACACCGGCATCACCTACAAGGATCCGGAATACAGGATCCTCGAGCCCATCGTCGATGACGATATGTGCTCTGTCATGATGCGTATGCGTCTTGAGAAGGAATTTTCTGCGGCAGAGCTTGCAAAAAAATGCAAAAAGAGCGTTGAATTTGTTCAGGAGCAGTGCGACAAGCTCGTAAATGCGGGCGTTATCCGCGTGCGCTATCGCGGCGAGCTGCCCTGCTACTACTACCCCATCTGGGTGCCCGGCATCATGGAGGGCATCCTCTCCAATCGCGCACAGTGCGATAAGTATCCCGATCTGGGAGCATGCTTCGAGGAATACACACGCATCCGCGTCGGTATGCTTGCCCCGGTTCTCGGCAACGGCGTTAACTTCATGCGCGTTATGCCCGTTATGAGCGCTGTCGAAAGCAACACTCGCACGGCATCCTACGATGAGCTGGCAACCATCATAGAGAAGGCAAAGGCGATTTCCGTCGGCCCGTGCTCCTGCCGCCGTTCACGCCGCCTGATCGGAGAGGGCTGCGGCCATCTTGAAGAGGATATGTGCATGTACCTTAACGACAATGCCATCAACTTCTCCAAGCACGGCGAGCACCGCCTGATCAGCAAGGAGGAGGCTTATGAGGTGCTCAAGCGCGCCGAGGATAACGGCCTTGTCCACGAAGTCAACCAGGCTCTCGGCTTTGACGAGGTAAACGCAATTTGTAACTGCTGCGGCTGCTCCTGCTATGCGCTGCGCATCGCAGAGCTGTTCCGCTCTCCCAACGGCGTAAGCTCGAACTTCATCGCCAAGGTTGATAAGGACAAGTGCGTCGCCTGCGGCCAGTGCGTTGAAAACTGCCAGACCAACGCCGTAAAGCTCGGCCAGAAGCTGTGCACCACCGATCCGCATGTCTCCGACGCATATCAGTCGGATAAGGAAGTGCCCTGGGATAAGAAGAGCTACAACGTCGATTACCGCACAACCCGCACCGACGTCATGGAGTCCGGCACGGCGCCCTGCAAGGCACAGTGCCCGGCGCACGTTCCCGTTCAGGGCTATATTAAGCTCGCCGCTCAGGGAAGATACACCGAGGCGCTTGAGCTTATAAAGAAAGAAAACCCGTTCCCGGCAGTCTGCGGCCGCATCTGCAACAAGGCATGCGAGGACGCATGCACGCGCGGCGACATCGACTCGCCCATTGCTATCGACGATATCAAAAAGTTCATCGCCGAGAAGGATCTTGAGTCCAAGCACCGCTTCGTTCCCAAGATGGTCAACCAGATCGGCAAGCCCTATGAAGAGAAGATCGCCGTCATCGGCGCAGGCCCTGCCGGCCTGAGCTGCGCATACTATCTCGCAGTCAAGGGCTACCCCGTGACCGTTTACGAAAAGGAAAAGGCGCTCGGCGGCATGCTCACCATGGGCATCCCCTCCTTCCGCCTCGAAAAGGACGTTATCAATGCCGAGATCAAGGTTCTCAAGGATCTGGGCGTAAAGTTCAAGACCGGCGTTGAGGTCGGCAAGGACATCACCCTTGATAAGCTGCGTGAGCAGGGCTTCAAGGCATTCTACCTCGCAGTCGGCGCGTCCAAGGGCGCAAAGGTCGGCTGCCCCGGCGACGAGCTGCCCGGCGTTATGACCGGCATCGACTTCCTGCGCGAGGTCAACCTCGGCGAGAAGCCCGATATCGGCAAGAACGTTGCCGTTATCGGCGGCGGCAATGTCGCCATCGACGTTGCGCGCGCGGCAGTCCGCCTCGGCGCAAAGACCACGATAGTTTACCGCCGCGACCGCGACGCGATGCCGGCAGCAGACGACGAGGTCGAAGAGGCGATCGCAGAGGGCGTGAAGTTCATGTTCCTCGCTTCTCCCGTCGAGATCACCGGCGAAGGCAAGGCCGAGACGCTCAAGGTCGAGGTCATGGAGCTCAAGGCCGGCAAGCCCGTAGGCACCGGCAAGTTTGAGACTCTGCCCGTTTCCGCCGTTATCTCCGCCATCGGCCAGAAGATCGACCTTAACGGCATGGATTTTGCCACCGGCGCAAAGGGCACCGTCAACGTCTCCATGCCCAGCTACCAGACCAGCGTTGCCGACGTTTTCGCAGGCGGCGACGTTGTCACCGGCCCGAAGTTTGCCATCGACGCTATCGCGGCAGGCAAGGAGGGCGCGATCTCCATCCACCGCTATGTGCATCCCGGCCAGTCGCAGGTCATCGGCCGCGACAGACGCGATTATAAGGCAATGAACACCGCAACGGCAGGCATCTCCGTAGCAGGCTTCGACACCGCTCCCAGACAGAAGGCCGCCGACGGCTCGGCCAAGGAAGCCAAGAAGACCTTCAAGGATCTGCGCGGTACCCTCACCGAAGAGCAGATGAAGATCGAGACCTCACGCTGCCTCGGCTGCGGCGCTGCGGTCGTTGACGAGAGCCTCTGCGTGGGCTGCGGCATCTGCACCACCAAGTGCAAGTTCGACGCTATCCACCTCGAGAAGGTCACCGACTATGTCGGCGCACCGTACTTCAAGGCGCTGCTCGGCGCGGCCGGAAACGCTCCGGCAGCAGTCGCAAAGCTCGTCACCAAGAAGATCGCAAGAAAGTAAAGGAGCTGCGTCATGCATGAGATAGGCGTCGTCCGCTCGATGGTCAAGACCGTCACGGACTTTGCCCAAGCCAACAACATCGCCGAGGTCACGGAGATCGTCCTTGACATCGGCGAGCTGTCGCTGGTCATTCCCAAATACGTTGAGGATATCTACCCCGTCGTCGTTGAGGATACCTTCCTTAAAGACACTAAGCTTATCATCAACATCATCCCCGGCATGGCCGAGTGCGACGAGTGCAACGAGCTGTTCAACGTCATCGAGCACGAGGGCTACTGCCCGAACTGCGGCAGCTTTGAAAAAACCATCCTCTCGGGCAAGGATTTCCTCATCCGCGAGATCCACATCCCCGAAGACTGATTTTTAGAGGCGATTTTTTAGAGGCGAATTGACGCAGCTACGGATACGGTGATTGCCGGTGCCCGGTGTCGAGGTTGCGGTGGAAACCGTAACGTTTCGCGTAACACAAGTGCGACACAGCGTTTCTTGCCTGGTTCGGAACAACAAAAAAGCAATAACTGCATCGCACTACAACAGTGCGATGCAGTTTTTTTAGAGGCGCATTGATGCAGCTGCGGATACAGCTATTGCGTCAGCCCGACCGGTGGGTGCCGACGAAACCGGGACAAGCGGCTGCGGCCGCAGCGGAGAGCTAATAGCTGACAGTTAATAGGTTTGGTGTTTAAATTCAACCCCCATTGCCCCCTTGACAGGTGAGCCAATGAGGGCGCGGTGCAAAACTCAGCAACGCACTAACGTAGTGCGAGAGTTTTATGGTTTCCTCTGCACTTTCGATACCGGGATCCCAAGCTCTCCGCCGCACTGCCGGGTTGCGTGGCAGTCGCGGTTTCCACCATTGTCTCGAACCGGGCAACCGCAATGTGCATATCGGTAGGTGCCCCAAAGCGCCACTAAAAAACTCCGAGGGATTTGAAGATAAATGACCAGGCGAACATGGTGAAGCAGCACAGGGCGCTGGTGGAAACGACAATATCTCCGGCAAGCTCATCGTCGCCGCCCATCTGCTGGACCATGGTGAAGGACGCGATGGCGGTCGCCGAGCCGAAAATGGCGATCATACCGGCAAAGGCGATGCCGCGTATGCCGAGGAAGTAAGCGGCGGTGAGGAAGATACCCGGCATGACGACGAGCCTGCCGAGGCAGACCTCGACGAGATCCTTGATGTATTTATGTATGCCGCCCCATTGGAAGAACGCGCCGAGCATGAACAGTAGCATGGGGTTAGTGGCGGCGCTTATTTGTTTTATGGTGGAAAGCAGAGCCTCGGGCAGGCGTATGCCGAGCAGCTGGAACGCAATGCCGACGATCGTGCCGAGGATGAGAGGGTTTTTGAAAACGTCTATGATGATGCCGAGGGCGTTTGGCCTTTTGCCGCTGAACAGCTCAAGCGTTATCACTGCGATGGCGTTGAACATCGGAACGACGACGGAGATGAGCACAACGACAGGGCCTGCGTCCGCGCCCGGAACGAGAGCCGTCGCAAGCGGCAGACCGATTATGACAAAATTCGAGCGGTAAATGCCCTGAATCTTAACGCCGCGCTTGGAGGTGCCCTTTTCGGTAAGCATGACGTAACAGAAGGCGAGCGCGTACTCGGCAAGGACGCCTGCGGCCGCGAATATGAGCAGTTTCGGCTGCACGGCGCCGGAAAGATCCGAGGTGTAGATGTTGTAAAACAGCATCACCGGCATGAAATAGCGAAACAAAAGCCTGTTGAGCTTGGGAACGTCCTCGCGCTTAATAGCGCCCAGATGCCTTGCAAGGCATCCGAGCGCCATGATGAGAAATATCGGAACGACCGCGTTTAAGCAAACGAAAAAGGCAGTCATTTATTATCCTTCCTTTGAAGCTTGTGCTTTTTGCCGTCGGGCGTTTGGATGTAGGTGTTCTCAAGCACCTCAATCGCGCCCTTGCGCCACTCGTCGAGGTATTCCTTGCGCAGCGCGTCGCGCTCGGCCGTTTCTTCGGCGGTCAGCTCGCGCTCCTTTTTTATGCGTGCAAGCTCGTTTATTCTCTGAAGCTTTGAATTTTCCATTATTTTATCGTCCCCAATTCGTCAAGAGTTTTTTCAAATGCAGGAATGAAATGCTCGATGAAGTATTCTGCCTCCGGCATATTGTAAGCATGTATCGCCTCAAGCGTCTGCTTTTCGGCGTTTAAAAATTCGTTGTTGCCGGCCTTGCGCTCTTCGATGCATTTGATGTAGGCGCTCAGCTTGTCGGCAGCCTTTACTATCGGGTGCAGCTCGCGCTGGGTCTGCCCCGTCAATATCGGCTCGAAGGCCGGCTGAAGCTCCTCGGGCAGCATGCCCAGCAGCTTTTTCGACGCAATGGTCTCTACGCGGCGGTAAGCGCTCATGATCTCGTCATCGTGGTATTTTATCGGCGTGGGCAGATCGCCGGTGAGTATCTCGCTTGCGTCGTGATACAACGCAACGGCGGCGCAGGCCTCGGGGTCGCAGTCGATGCCGTAAACGTCGCGGCGAATAACTCCCAGCGCGTGCGCGATCACCGCAACCATGTGGCTGTGCTCCTGAATGTTTTCATGTATCGAATTGCGCATCAGACTCCAGCGCTCGATATAGCGCATGCGCGAGATCAGCGCAAAAAAATTGCTGTCCATTTTCGCTTCACCTCTGTTAGAATGAAGTAATGTTATCACACGGCGCAAATAATATCAAACATTTGCGGAACATTTTTTCGCGCGGCTTCGTCATAGAAGCATTGATCGATCATCATATCAGCATAATAAAGGAGCGTTTATCATATGAAAGCTTTTAAGAAAACGGTCTGCGCGGCGCTGTGCCTTGCAATGGTGTTCGCGCTGTGCGCCTGCGGCAGCCAGACAAACGATAAAGCCAAGAAGACCAATGAAAACGATAACAGCCGGATAGCAAGCCCCGTGCATGAATCGAGTGCCGAGGAATTTAAGGCCGCCGGTATCGTCATGCCCGAGATCGACGGCAAAACGCCCGTGTACACAACGATTGACGGAGACGAGACGCTGTATCAGGCAGATTACGGCACATTCACCATCCGTGCACAGAAAACGGATGAACAGAAGGACGTCTCCGGTATGAACTATGAGTGGACCGAGGAACCGACAATGACCCTGGAGCTTTTGCAGGGAAACCCCTTATTCAAGCTCGACGGAAAGGGCGCCGGCATCGTTTACTGGTATCTTAACGGCAGCAGCTGGTCTGTCGGCATGACGGAGGGCGCGAGCGTGGACACCCTGAAGAGCCTGTACTTCAAGACCGCAGAGCTGAATCCCGGCGGCGACGGCTTTCTCTCAAACTGAAAAAAGCTCTTTACAAACGCCGCCGTAAGTGGTAATATTACAAGGCTAAGCCCGTGTGCTCAGTGATCGGGAGACCTTTCCTCCCTTTACTTAGCCATTGGGTATATAAAATCATGAAAGGGGTATCATTATGATCACCAAAGAGACTAAGACCGCCGTTATAGAGGCAAACAAGACCCACGAGAACGACACCGGTTCTCCCGAGGTCCAGATCGCTATTCTCACTCAGCGCATCCGCGAGCTGACCGCTCACCTGAAGGTCCATCCCAACGACGACCACAGCCGTCTGGGCATGTACAAGATGGTCGGTAAGCGCCGCCGTCTGCTCGACTACCTCGCAAAGAAGGATATCGAGCGTTACCGCGCAATCATTGCAAAGCTGGGCATCCGCAAGTAAGTCCGGCATTTCCGAAGGGTATGAAGGTTTTAAGCAGGGGACAAGTGAATATGTCCCCTGCTTTTTTCTGCGGCTGAGGCCGCGGAAAAAAGAAAGTAATAGGTAATAGGTAATAGTGAATAGGTGCGGTGTGCGCAAGCGCACGGATTTTAATAGCGCCTTTACGCTGATACCGATACAGCTATTGCGTCAGCACGACCGGTGAGTGCCGACCAGACCGGCACATGCGGCCGTTGGCCGCAGCGGAGAGCTGATAGCTAATAGTGAATAATTGCGGTGTGCCTGCGGCACGGATTTAATTCAACCCCTCAGTCAGCAAAGCTGACAGCTCCCCTTGACAGGTGAGCCAATGGGGTGCGGCAAGAACCAACACTGCACTAACGTAGCGCGAGAGTTTTCCGGTTTTGTCAGCAACTTCGATACCGGGACACCGCAATATGCGTATCCGTAGCTGCGTCAAATCGCCACTAAAACCCCTCAGTCAGCAAAGCTGACAGTTCCCCTTGACAGGTGAGCCAATGGGATGCGGCAAGAACCAACACTGCACTAACGTAGCGCGAGAGTTTTCCGGTTTTGTCAGCAACTTCGATACCGGGCAACCGCAATATGTGTATCCGCAGCTGCGTCAAATCGCCACTAAAAAAATCTCAAATCGCCTCTGAAAAGGAGCTTAGTATTTGAAAATAGGTTTCGGGACGGAACCCGTTTTCAAGTGCTATGCTCCGGCGGTTTTTGAAATAGAAAAAATGAAAAGGAGCAAAACAAATGATAATCACGCACAAACAGTTTCCCGATTACAGAAAGTTTGAGATCGAGTACGAAGGCCGTCCTCTGAAGATGGAAGTCGGCAAGATGGCGGAGCTGTGCAATGCAGCGGTCCTCGTGACTTACGGCGAGACCACCGTTCTCGTTACCTGCACCGCATCGGCACGTCCCAAGGACGGCATTGATTACTTCCCTCTGTCGGTCGATTTCAACGAAAAGCTGTACGCAGTCGGCCGCATCCCCGGCAGCTTCATGCGCCGCGAGGGTAAGCCCAGCCTGCCGGCAGTCCTGGCATCTCGCCTGATCGACCGCCCCATGCGTCCCCTGTTCCCGACCGACCTGCGCAACGACGTCGTTATCGCATGCGAGGTCCTGTCCGTTGACCGCGATTGCAGCCCCGAGATCACCGCAATGATCGGCGCATCGGCAGCAGTCAGCATCTCCGACGTTCCCTTCAACGGCCCCATCGCAGGCATAGTCCTCGGCTGGGACGGCGAGAAGTACCTGTTCAACCCCACCCAGGAAGAGCGCAAAACCAACCGCATGACCACCACCATCGCGGCAACCCATAAGAAGATCGTCATGATCGAGTCCGAGGCAGACCAGGTCCCCGAGGACGTAATGTACGAGGGCATCGTTCAGGCTCATGAGCACCTCCAGCCGGTCCTCGACCTCATCGACAAGATGGTCGCGGAGATCGGCAAGCCGAAGTTTGAGTACGAGCATGCTGCATTCGACGATGAGCTGTTCAACAAGCTGGTCGAGAACGAGTTTGCGGGCATGGAATACTGCATGGATACCGACGACAAGAACGTTCGCGAGGCGCGCGTCAACGAGTGGGTCACCGCAATGGAGGAAAAGTACTCCGAGGAGCACCCCGACATGATGCAGTACATGGACGAGATCCTGTACAAGCTGCAGAAGAAGGTCGTCAAGAAATGGCTGCTGGCCGGCAAGCGCGTTGACGGCCGCGCAATGAACGAGATCCGCCCCCTCGGCAGCGAGGTCGGCATTATCCCCAGAGTTCACGGCTCGGCACTGTTCACCCGCGGCCAGACTCAGGTGCTTTCGATAGCGACCCTCGCAACTCTGTCCATGTCCCAGAAGCTCGACACCATCTGGGAAGAGGAAGAGAAGCGTTTCATGCATCACTATAACATGCCCTCTTACTCCACGGGCGAGGCTCGTGCCAGCCGCAGCACCGGCCGCCGCGAATACGGTCACGGCGCACTGGTCGAGAAGGCGCTCGAGAGCGTCATCCCCTCGGTAGAGGACTTCCCGTACACCATCCGCGTAGTCTCCGAGATCCTGTCCTCCAACGGCTCGACCTCGCAGGGCTCCATCTGCGGCACAACGCTGGCTCTTATGGACGCAGGCGTTCCCATCAAGGCTCCCGTTGCCGGCATCTCCTGCGGCCTTATCCAGGACGGCGACGACTTCACCACCTTTATCGACATCCAGGGCGTTGAGGACTTCCACGGCGAGATGGACTTCAAGGTCGCCGGCACCAAGACCGGTATCACCGCCATCCAGATGGACCTCAAGAACGACGGCCTCAAGCACGAGATCGTCAAGGAAGCTCTCGAGATCACCCGTGAGGCCCGCTACCAGATCCTCGACGAGGTCATGCTCAAGGCTCTGCCCGAACCGCGCAAGGAGCTTGCAAAGAGCGCGCCGAAGATGATCCAGATGAAGATCAACCCCGACAAGATCCGCGAGGTCATCGGCTCCGGCGGCAAGGTCATCCAGAAGATCACCGCAGACACCGGCTGCAAGATCGACATCGACGATGACGGCAGCATCTTCATCGCATCCGAGGATATCGAGGCATGCCGCGCGGCACGCCAGACCATCGAGAATATCGTTTTCGAGCCCGAGGTCGGCGCACTGTACTACGGCAAGGTCGTCCGCATCATCCCCATCGGCGCATTCATCGAGCTTGCCCCGGGCAAGGACGGCATGTGCCACATCAAGGACCTTGAGTTCAAACGCACCGAAAAGGTCGAGGACGTTCTCAATGTCGGCGACATGACCTGGGTCAAGGTCACCGAGATCGACGACCGCGGCAGAGTAAACCTTTCACGCAAGGAAGCACTCAAAGAGCGCGGCGAGGCGTAATCGAAGAATCAAAAAACAGCTGTTTATTCTTTGAATAAGCAGCTGTTTTTAAAAAATCGAAAGGAGCTTTGAATGATGGAAAACGAGATCAAGCGTGCCAAGAGGCGTATTATTATCGCATTTTCTGTTTTGATCGCCGTGCTGCTGATAATAGCGGCCGCTTTCGGCGTGTACCGCTATCAGCACACGTTTTCGCAGGAAAAGTGGCTTTCGAATGCGGACGGGCGCTACATGATCGTCGACGATATGCTCGAAAAGCACCAGCTCATCGGCATGAGCGAGGCCGATGTCATAGCGCTTCTGGGCGCGGAGGACGGCGGCGGACAGACCTCCTTCAAGCTCAGCGATAAAAACTATCCGCCGGAGCCCACGCTCGTGTACCATCTGGGCGTCGAGTACATGGACAACATGTGGCTCATAATCTCGATAAGCGACGGAATCGTCGCGGAATACCTCATCGACGTGACCTGACGCTCAAGCAGGCACTATGAAAAAGCAGCAGGCCTTTCAATGCCCGAAGAAGCTTTTTATTCATACGAGAATCTCCTTTATCAAAGTCCGATTTGCCTGCGCACACCGTTTTTATCAAAATTCTTCTTGAGAGCCGCTTCCACGGGGAAAAGAGTTCCCAGCATCGGCAGCATCTGGATCGCAATGACGATTATTCCGACCCTTCCGACGGCCGACGCATCCTTGCCGATCACGAAAAGGAAAGGGATCACGGACAGCGGCAGCATCGCCAGGCCGCACCGAAGCCACAGCTTCCCTATCATCTTATGAGCAAACTCCCATGTGTCCCTGTTCTTCATGGACATCACCGTTCGATAGCCGAAAACCATATTGATGTTTTTTGGGGCCCTGGTCAAAAACAGCTTGCCGAAGCCGACCATTGTCAAAGGGATCAGCAATCCCATGATAAGCATAAATACCCAGAAAGCCATGCCTTTACCTCCTTACTAAACATTGACCTGTCTGCCGCTTTTTCACAGACATCCTGACACAGCTGCCGATATATATTGCGTGGATCCCGTATCCGGACTGTGTGCGCCTTTGTGTATACCTACCCAATATAATTATACCATGCCGGCAGCAGGCCTTTCAATGCCCGAAGAAGCTTTTCTTCCCTCTGCGGGAACATTTCCGCATACCTCGGCGCCATACAGGCAAAGAACATACAAGGAGCTGAGAGAGCATGACAAAATAGCTTGCCGCTCGAGCATTACGAGCTCTCCGCAACAATGAACGGAAGGAGCCTTCTTATCCGCGGCGATCAGACGGCCGTCTATCGCATGACCTCGGATGAGGACGCCGCAGATTTCATAAACGCCGTGACCGCCGTTAAGCGGGCTGTGGCGGAGTTGCCGGAATGGACGGCTCTGCCGCCGGCAAGCGGAGGCTGCGACTGAGCCTTAAGAAAACGTTCAGAATATGAATAAACGGTATATTTCGCCCTTATGCGCTTGCATAGCGGCGATTTTTATGTTATCATTTAGCTAACAGTGTTAGCAAAAGCACGAAAGGGGGCTTGAAGGAGTAATGGATTACATGCTTCTTGCGGAACAGATGCTGTCGGTCAGGGCGAGGCTGAGCCATCTCCCGGCGGGCGAGGCTATAAGCGACGCCTGCGGCGGCGAGTTTTTCGCGCTGAGTCTGCTGCTGCTCGACGATGCGCCCGGCTGTCCCTCGGGGCTGAGCCGCAGCATGGGCGTATCGTCTGCGCGCATTGCGGCGCTTTTGAAGCACCTTGAGCAAAAGGGCTGGATCAGCCGCAGCGCCGATGAGCACGACGAGCGTCGGGTCAACGTTTCGCTCACCGATGCCGGGCGCGAGCTCATAAACCGGCGGCGTCGCGAGGCCATAGAGCGCGTCGCGGCGGCACTGCGCTCGCTCGGCGAGGAGGATGCGCACGAATACGTCCGGCTTCAGCAGAAAATGCTCGACGCGCTTTCCGAAGATACCTTCGATTGACAAGAGAGCATACGGTTTCGGCAAGCGATCATTGTTGTGATGCCCGGCAGCTTCGATACCGGGCCGACGCAATAAATGTATCGGCAGAAGCGTTAAAACGCCTCCAAAAAAGTAAGGAGTGATATTATCAGAAAATCAGTTGAATTTGGGAGCAATCACACTGCGATAGTCGAAAAAACGCGCGAGGCGGCGGTCTCGGTGCTGCCGATAGTCGCGATAGTCATAGTGCTGTGCCTTTTTGTGATGCCGATGCAGGCCGATCTGCTGCTGTGCTTTCTCATCGGCGGACTGCTGATAGTTGCCGGTATGGGCCTGTTTTCACTGGGCGCGGAGCAGGCGATGATGCCCATCGGCTCGAAGATCGGCACGGCGCTGACAAAAACCAAAAATCTGCCGCTGATCCTCGGCGTGAGCTTCCTGCTTGGCTTTGCGATAACCGTGGCCGAGCCGGATCTTCAGGTGCTTGCGCAGACCGTTCCGCACATAAAAAGCAGCGTGCTGCTCATAACCGTCGGCGTGGGCGTCGGATTTTTCATGACGGTGTGTATGCTGCGAATCCTCACCGGCGCAAGCCTCAGATGGCTGCTCATAGCCTGCTATGCGCTCATTTTTGTGCTGGCCGCGTTCACCGACCGCAATTATCTGAGCATCGCGTTCGACTCCGGCGGCGTCACCACCGGGCCGATGACGGTGCCGTTTATCCTCGCAATGGGGCTTGGCGTTTCCATGATACGAAGCGACCGCTCCGCCGAGGCCGACAGCTTCGGCCTTGTCGCGCTGTGCTCGATCGGACCGATTTTATCGGTGCTCATCCTCGGCTTTTTCTATAACGACAGCGAGGCTACCGCAGGCGTGAGCGCCGCCGCATTTGCCGACACGCGCGAGATAGGCTCGGCATTTATCTCGGCTATACCCGAGTATATGGCCGAGATGGCCGTTGCGCTGCTGCCGATAGTTGCGATATTCCTCATTTTCCAGCTCTGCCTGCTGCGTCTGCACGGGAGGCCGCTTGCAAAGATACTCATCGGCATTGTCTACACCTATGTCGGCCTTGTGCTGTTCCTCACGGGCGTGAACGTCGGCTTTTCGACCCTCGGCGCATCGCTGGGCGCGGCGCTTGCCGAAAGCGGAGCCAAATGGCTGCTCATTCCGCTGTCGATGCTGCTCGGCTGGTTCATCATTTCCGCAGAGCCTGCCGTCGGCGTTCTTGAAAAGCAGATCGAGCAGGTCAGCGCCGGCGCGATACCCGGCAGGGCGATAAAGCTCAGCCTTTCCGTCGCCATTGCGCTTGCCATGGGCATAGCCATGCTGCGCGTCGTGACGGGCATAAGCATCATGTGGTTTCTCGTGCCGGGCTACGCGATCGCACTGGGGCTGTCGTTTTTCGTGCCGGATATCTACACCGCGATCGCCTTCGACTCCGGCGGCGTTGCCTCCGGCCCAATGACGGCGACCTTCATGCTGCAATTTATGATGGGCGCGTCCACGGCGCTCGGCGGCAATGTGCTCAGCGATGCTTTCGGCGTTGTCGCAATAGTCGCGATGATGCCGCTGCTGTCGATCCAGGTGGTCGGCGTATTGTTTGAAAAGCACGCAAAGCGCAGCGAGGCGAACGAAGAAGTTTACGGAGACCTCGATATCATCGAGCTGTGGGAGGAAGCGATATGAACTACGTTATATCAATAATTAACCCCGAGGCGCTCGATACGCTGTGCGCGATATGCGCCGAGCTAAAGCTGCCGATGACGGTGGTCATGCACGGGCGCGGCACGGCCGTGCAGAGCATGATGGATCTTCTCGGCATCGAGTCGAACGAAAAGCGCGTCGTCTTGACCGTTGCCGACAGCGATAAAACAAAGCAGCTCATTGCCGACCAGCGGCGCAGACTGCATCTGGGCGTTCCGGGTCACGGCATCGTCATTGCCGTGCCGGTAAAAAGTATTGGAGGTGGAAAGGCCTTGGCATATCTTAATCAGGACAACAAAAACGTGAAGCAGGCGCCTGCGCTCAGCTTCGCTTACGAGCTTATAGTCGCGATCACCAACGAGGGCTGCACCGATATGGTCATGAACGCGGCGCGCGCCGCCGGTGCGCGCGGCGGCACGACTTTGCACGGCAAGGGTACCGGCGAGAAGGATCCGCATTTTTACAACATCACCCTCGCCGAGGAGAAGGAGGTAGTCCTCATCGTTGCCGCGGCCGAGCAGAAGTCCGAGATCATGACATCTATAATCAAAAAGGCCGGGCCCGATACCGAAGCCGGCACGATAGCCTTTTCTCTCCCCACGACCGAAGTCGCCGGCTTTTCTTTTTAGTGGCGAATTGACGCACCTACGGATACGGTGATTGCGCTTGCCCGGTTCGAGGGTGCGGAGGAAACCGTGACGTTTCGCACCCCTAAAGGCAACGCAGCAGTAGGGGCGATCATTGATCGCCCGTTTGCCACGGTTTCGGTTGCATCCACCGGTCGGGCTGACGCAACAACCGTATCGGCAATTATTCACTATTAATTATTCATCATTCATTATTCATTTGGGGCGGCCATTGGCCGCCCGTTTTTTTAGAGGCGCATCAACGCTGATACCGATACATTCATTGCGGTATCCCGACCGGTGGGTGCCGATGAAACCGCGACATGCGGAACAGGCGAGCCTGTTCCCTACACAATAATGTAGCGCCTACGGCGCGGATATAATAACACCTCATCCGTCGCAAGCGACACCTTCCCCTCAAGCTCCGCAAGGGGAAGGCATTTTAGAGGCGCATCAACATTGATACCGATACGGTTTTTGCGGTGTCACGACCGGTGGGTGCCGACGAAACCGGTACATGCGGGCGGCTGTTGGCCGCAGCGGAGAGCTAATAGCTGATAGTTAACAGGTTTTAATTCAACCCCTCAGTCAGCGAGCTGACAGCTCCCCCTTGACAGGTGAGCCAATGGGTTGCGGCGGAAAATTCAACACCTCACTTGCGTTACGCGCGGCACACACGGTTTCCACCATTGTTCCGAACCGGGCCACCAGAGATATATGTATCCGTAGGTGCCTCAATGCGCCTCTAAAAATAGACAGGGGGAGGATTGTTTGGTATAATAAAGCGTTAGAAATTTTCAAGGCGGTGGAAGAATGCTCAGAATACTCTACGGCACGGCAGGTACGGGCAAAAGCGCGGCGATCATGGATGAGATCCGGCGCGGCGCGGACAGCGGCGAGCGGTACATCCTGCTCGTTCCCGAGCAATACAGCCACGAGGCCGAGCGCGAGCTGTGCGCCGTGTGCGGCGACGGCCTGTCGCTGTACGCCGAGGTGCTGTCGTTCACGGGACTTGCGCGCGAGATAAGCTCCGAGTGCGGCGGCGCGGCAAACGAATACCTCGACAAGGGCGGCAGACTTTTGTGCATGGCACTGGCTGCCGACGGGCTGTATTCGCGGCTGCGCGTTTACGGCGCGGCGCGGCGCAAGGCCGAGCTTCAAACGATGCTGCTCGGCGCCGTGGACGAGTTCAAAAGCGCCTGCGTGACGAGCGAGCGGCTGCTTGACGCCGCCGAGACCTGCGAGGGCGCGCTGGGCGATAAGCTGCACGACCTGGGGCTTATACTCGAGGCGTATGACGGCGTTGTCGCAAACGGAAGGGCAGACCCGTCCGACCGGCTGAGCGTGCTTGCGCAGCAGATCGGGCAGTGCTCGATGAGCGAGCGCACGCATGTGTTCGTTGACGGCTTCACAGACTTCACCGCGCAGGAGCGCAGAGTGCTCGAGGCGCTGCTTTTAAAGGGCGTGCGCCTTACCGTGTGCCTCGGCTGCGACGAGCTGCACGGCGGAAGCGAGGTCTTTGCGCTCAGCCGCATAACAGCCTCGGCGCTTTTGAAATTTGCCGCCGATAACGGCATCAAGGCGCAGACCGAGCGCCGCGACGGCGAGAGCACCAAGGCAAAGCCGCTCGGCGAATTTTGCGAAAACATGTTCAGCTACCGCGCCGTCGAGGCCGGCGACGCGCAAGGCCGCATCAAAATAATAAGCGCAGCCGACACAAACGCCGAGTGCGAGTTTGCTGCCGCCGAGGCGGTGTCGCTCGTGCGCGACACGGGCTGCCGCTGGCGCGATATCGCCGTGTGCGCCAAGGGCTTTGACGATTATCGCCTGCCGCTGGAGTCGGCATTTTCGCGCTTTGGCGCGCCGATATACACCGCGCGCAAGGCCGACATGCTATCAAAGCCGCTGCCGATGCTTATCGAGTCGGCGTATGAGATCATCCTCGGCGGCTGGGAGGCCGACGACGTGTTCGACTATCTGCGCACGGGCTTCGGCGGACTGGATACAGACGAGTGCGACGAGCTTGAAAACTACGTTTTCATGTGGCAGCTGCACGGCTCGGCGTGGACAAGAGCCGAAAATTGGCGGCTGCACCCGGAGGGCTACGGCAAGCAGCCGGACGAGGCGTCCGAGCAGACGCTTGAGCATATAAATCTTCTGCGCGAAACGGCGCGCCGGCCGCTTATGCGCTTTGCCGAAAACGCCGCTGCCGCCACGACCGCGACGGAGCAGGCGCAGGCTCTGGCAAGCCTTTTTGATGATCTGCACCTTGCCGATAAGCTTCAGGCGCGCGCCGAGGCGTTGGAGAAAGACGGCCGAGCCGCAGCGGCGCAGGAATACGCCCAGCTGTGGGATATAACGGTCGGCGCGCTCGAGCAGTGCGCGGCGGTGCTCGGCGACACTCCGGCGGACGCGGAGTATTTCGGCCGCCTGTTTTCGCTGATGCTCTCGCGCTACGATATCGGAACGATCCCGGCCTCGCTCGACTGCGTGACGGCCGGCGAAATGGACCGCATGCGCCGCCGAAACATTAAGCACCTGATCGTCCTCGGCGCAACGGATGAGCGCATCCCCGGCACGGAGGCGGACACCGGCGTTTTCTCGACCGACGAGCGGCGCAGACTGCTCGAGATGGACATCGACCTCGGCGGCGTCGGAGACAGCGAGCTGTGGCGCGCGTTTTCCGTCGTGTACAACTGCCTGACGCTGCCGTCGGACAGCCTGAGCTTTTGCTATGCGCTCACCGACGGCGCCGGCGCGCAGCAGCGCCCGGCGTTTGTCGTTAACCGAGCAAAGGCCATGTTCGGAATAGATATCTGCGAGTTTGACGTTGACATGGCGCGCCTTAACGCCGCCGCCCCGGCGCTGGAGCTTGCCGCGCAGTCGCTGCACGGCGGCGGAGCGTGCGCGGCAAGCGCGGCCGAGTTCTTCGCCCGGCACGAGCCGGAGCGTCTGCGCTCGCTTGAAGCGCAGGCAAACCGCAGCCGCGGCAGTCTTTCGCGCGCGTCGGTCAGGGCGCTTTACGGCGAAAAGCTGCGCCTTTCGGCCTCGAGGATAGATAAATTCGCGTCCTGCCGCTTTGCTTACTTCATGCAGTACGCGCTCAAGGCAAAGCCGCGTGAGCCGGCAGGCTTCACAGCGCCCGAGATGGGCACGTTTATGCACAAAATATTGGAGCAGGTCTCGCGCGAGGCCGCCTCCATGGGCGGCTACAAGAGCGTTGACGACGAGACCGTTACGCGGCTGTGCGATAAATACATCGACGAATACATCACGCGCGAGCTTAACGATTTTCGCGATAAAAGCAAGCGCTTTGAATACCTTTTCCGCCGCCTGACCGGCAGCGTGCATCGGATAGTGCTCGATCTTGCCGACGAGCTGCGCCGCAGCGATTTTCAGCCGCTGTCGTTTGAGCTTGACTTTGCCGACACGCCGCAGCTTCCGCCGCTTGAGCTTGGCGAGGGCGAGGATAAGCTCGTGCTCACCGGCATTGCCGACAGGGTGGACGGCTGGCTGCACGAGGGCAAGCTGTATCTGCGCGTTGTCGATTACAAAACAGGGCGCAAGAAATTTGACCTCTCGGACGTGCTGTACGGCATGAACCTGCAAATGCTTCTGTACCTTTTCTCGCTGGGCGAGAACGGAAAGCTTTTGTACGGCGAGGAGATCGTCCCGGCCGGAGTGCTGTACGTTCCGGCGCGCGACGGAGTGATAAGCGAGGACGGGGATATAAGCGACGCCGAGCTTGAAAAAAAGCGCAGCAAGGGGCTGCGCCGCAGCGGACTTGTGCTCAGCGATCCGGAGGTCATCCGGGCGATGGAGCATGCCGACACGCCGAAGTATATACCCGTTGATTTCAAGAAAAACGGCCCTGCCGGCGACGCGCTCGTTTCGGCAGAGCGTCTGGGCACGCTCGCCCGGCATATCGACCAAACGCTGTGCGAAATGGCGTCGGAGCTTCGGCGCGGCAGCATCGCCGCCGACCCTTACTATGCCGGACAGCAGGAGAATGCCTGCATAAACTGCGATTATTTCGACGCATGCCGCTTTGCCGACGGTGAAAACGGCGAGAGCATGCGATCTACTCCGCACCTGCCTGCAACGAAGGTGTGGAGCGTTCTGGAAGGAGGCGGGGAAGATGGCGAGGTTTGAGTCGACAGCGTCGCAGAAATGCGCGATCGAGGAAACCGGGCGCGCCGTGCTTGTTTCGGCGGCGGCCGGAAGCGGAAAAACAAGGGTGCTCACCGAGCGCCTGCTTCGCAGAATAGAGCACGACGCGGATATCGACAGCTTCCTGGTCATAACCTTTACCAAGGCAGCGGCAGCGGAGCTTCGCAGCCGCATACTCGACGAGATATCCGAGCGCCTTGCCGCAGATCCCGATAACCGCAGGCTCAAGCGGCAGAGCGCATTGTGCGCCAAGGCGCAGATCGGCACGATCGACTCGTTCTGTCAGAGCTTCCTGCGCGAAAACTGCCACGCGGCGCAGCTTTCGCCGGAGTTCAAGGTCATCGAGGAAGACAGGGCGGAGGCGATAAAGCAGCGCGTTATCCAGCGCGTGCTCGATGAGTGCTACGAAGCGCCCGACGAGGGCTTTAAGCTCCTTGCCGACACGGTGGGGGCCGGTCGGAGCGACGATCGTCTTGCGGAAACGGTGCTTGCGCTGCACCGCAAAACGCAGAGCCACGCGCGCCCTGCAAAGTGGCTGGGCGAGCAGCTGGAGGCAATAGAAGCCGACGCCGACGACGCAGGAAAAACCGTCTGGGGCGCGGAAATCCTCGAGGAGGTCAGCGCCTCGGCGCAGTACTGGGCGCAGAGGATGGACGATGTTTGCCAAAGGGCGGCCGAAAACAAGGTCATCGCCGAAAAATACGGCCCGAGCTGCGCGGATACCGCGTTTTCGCTGCGCTCGCTCTCGCGCGCGTGCGCCCTCGGCTGGGACAGGGCGCGGCAGGAGCTGCCCGTGAGCTTCCCCACGCTCGGCAGGCTTTTAAATTCGCCAGACCCCGAGCTTTCCGAGTATGTAAAGCAGGTGCGCGCTCTTTGCAAGAAGGACTGCGAAAAATTCACGAAAATGCTCTCGGACGACAGCGAAAAGCTCCTGAGCGACATGCGCGCCTCGGCGCCGGCCATGCGCGCGCTCATCGAGCTGACCCTGCGCTTTGACAGAGCCTACTGCGCCGAAAAGCGCCGCAGAGCAGAGGTCGATTTTGCAGACCTTGAGCACCTTACCGCCCAGCTTCTGACGAATGAGGACGGAAGCCCGACTAATCTTGCCTGCGAGACAGGCGAGCGCTTTTGCGAGATCATGGTCGATGAGTATCAGGACGTAAATTCCGTTCAGGACGAGATATTCCGCGCCCTGTCGAAGGACGGGAGCAACCTGTTCATGGTCGGCGACGTGAAGCAGTCGATCTATCGCTTCCGCCTTGCCGATCCCCTGATATTCACCGATAAATATGAAAAATACGCATTTTTGCCCGATGCGCGCGAGGGCGAGCCTGTGAAGATAATGCTTCAGGAAAACTTCCGCTCGCGCCGTGAGGTGATCGACGGCATAAACGGCGTTTTTGAAGTCTGCATGTCGAAAAAACTCGGCGAGGTCGATTACGACGAGAACGCGCAGCTCAAATGCGGAGGTGTGTATGAGGACGAGGGCGTTTCTCCGGAGCTTGTTCTCATCGATGTCAGCGCCGACGAGGACGATCTGCGCGGCAAGGCCGAAAAGGAGGCCGCCGCCGTTGCCGAGAAGATCCTTGAACTCATGCACTCGGGCATGACGGTAAACGGCCGCGCGCTCGGCTACGGGGATATCGCGCTGCTCATGCGCTCGGCAAACTCCGTAGGCGAGACCTACCGCCGCGAGCTTATCCTGCGCGGCATACCCGTTGCGGCAGGTCAGGGAGGCAGCTTCTTCGGCTCGACGGAGATAGCCTCGCTTATGAGCCTGCTTGCGGTTATCGACAATCCGCATCAGGATGTTGCGCTCATCGCGGTGCTGCGCTCGGGCGCATTCGGCTTTTCCGCCAATGAGCTGACGGAGATACGCCTTGCCGACCGAAATTCGGATTTTTACACGGCGCTCAAAGCCGCCGCGCAGGATAACGAAAAATGCGCGAATTTTCTGAAGACGCTCGATAAATTGCGCTCGCGCGCTCCCGAAATGTCGATCGACGAGCTTTTGATGTTTGTCTATGATGAGCTCGACCTCATGGCGCTTTGCGCCGCCATGCAGGATGCGCCGCAGAGGTGCGCTAACATGCGCATGATGCTCACGCTTGCAAAGCGCTTTTCCGCCGGCGGATTTCGCGGACTGCACCGCTTCTGCCGCTGGCTCAGGCAGCTTGCCGAGCGCGGCGGAGACATGGGTGCGGCATCATCCGACGATGCGGTGAAGATAATGACCATCCACAAATCCAAGGGACTTGAATTTCCGGTCGTTTTTGTGTGCGATACCTCTCGCAGGTTCAACGATGCCGACCTCAAGCAGACAGTGCTCGTTCATCCCGAGCTTGGCCTTGGCGCCAAGATCTACGACACCGCGCGCAGACTCGAATATCCCGGCCTTGCGCGCAGTGCGATAAAGCAGCGGCTGCGGCGCGAGCAGCTTTCCGAGGAGATGCGCCTTTTATACGTCGCGCTCACGCGCGCGCGCGAAAGGCTCATTGTTACGGCGGCGATAAAGCATCCAGAGGAAAAAATGCAGAAAATGATGCTGCAATGCACGCGCCCCATGTCACCGGAGATACTGCTTAATGCATCGAGCATGGCCGAGTGGATGATCTATGCTCAGCTGTGCGCAGGGGAGGAGAAATTCCGCCTGAGCTTTTTGAGCACTGAGGCTCAGGAGGCCGGTCAGGATACCGCAGCCGTGGCGGACATTGCCTATGCAGACCCGGAGCTTGTTGCTGAGCTTGAGAAAAACGCCGCGTTTTCGTATCCGCATGCGGCCGCGTCCGCGCTGCCCTCGAAGGTCACGGCAACGGAGCTGAAGCGCCTTGAAGCGCCCGACGAGGAGGCGCAGAGCATCGTGCCGATGCAGCATGCTCATTTTCGCGCGCCCCGTCTCGGCGGCGGGGATAAGCTCAGCCCCACCGCGCGCGGCACGGCGACGCATATGCTTCTGCAATACATCGACTATGAAAAAACAGGCACCGAGCAGGAGATACGCGAGGAGCTTGCGCGGCTGACCGCAGCGCGCTTTTTAAGCCCCCGGCAGGCCGAGGCCGTCGATACCGGCAGCATACTGCGCCTGTTTTCTTCGCCGCTCGGCAGGCGCATAATGTCGGCCGATGCGCGAAAGCGCGAGTTTAAGTTTTCGCTGCTTTGCCCGGCGGAAAAATTCTTCCCCGGCGGCGAGGGTGAGAGCGTGCTCATGCAGGGCGTTATCGACTGCATGATCGAGGAGGCCGGCGAGCTTACGATAATCGACTATAAAACCGACCGAGTCCGCGGCGAGGAGACCGCCGAGCGTGCGCAGACCTATTCAAAACAGCTTGAGGCCTATGCCTATGCCGCACAGCGGATGACAGGCAAGCCCGTGCGCGAGTGCGTTTTGTATTTTTTATATTCCGGCGAAACCGTAAAAAGTTCTTGCAAATAGCAAAGTGCTGTGCTACAATTACCTTTGCGTCTTGTAACCACGCTTTTGCGTGCTCAAGATAGCCTACGACGAGGAGATATGAACAATGAAGGCAGGAATCCATCCTAACTATCAGCCCACCGTTATAAAGTGCGCTTGCGGCGCAACCATCGAGACCGGCTCGACCCGCCCCGGCATCACCGTCGAGATCTGCTCGAAGTGCCACCCCTTCTACACCGGCAAGCAGAAGCTGGTCGATACCAGCGGCCGTGTTGATAAGTTCAACAAGAAGTACGGCATTAAGTAATTTAAGATTACAAAGTTTAAGACCGCGTCCGGTTGGACGAGGTCTTTTTCTATTTGTTCTCTATCGGGATGCTGATCTCGGTGACGAATTTTTCGGGGTCGCAGGTGATGCCGAAGTCTATCATCGTGACCTCGCGCGAAAATCCGGCAGGGGAAAGCTCATTTTCGCGCATGTATCGTGAGAGCTTTTTGTACTGTGCTGCGGCCTCCCTGTGGCTTCCGCAGTAGCGCAGACTGACGCACTTGGCTTCCGGAAGACACTTTGCGCCCTCAAAGTCCTCGTCCTCGTCGAGAATGAGGAAAATGCAGTCGTATTTATCATATCTGCCGCCGAGCAGATTCTCTCGCGAGATACCGACGCCGACCTTGCCGAGAAAAACAGCCGTGTCCTGCGCGCTGTCGAGCCTGCGTATGGGAAGCTCCATGTCAAGCGAATCATCAATACTCAGCGGTTTTTCGAACCAGACAAGGCGGCAGGGCGGCAGCGTTTTCACCTCGATCACGTCAAGCGGAGAGCTGCGCGCGTCGCTTATCATGCGCAGACGGCTGTTTATCTTGCGCTCGATAACGGCAAGCTCGCGCTGCTTTTCCAGAATCTCTTCCTTTTGACGGCGGAGCTTCTGCTCAATGACGTCAACATCTCGGTTTTGGAGAAAATCGCCGATCGAGCCGAGCGGCATATTCAGCATGCACAGATAGCGCACGGTGTTAAGCGGCTCGAACTGCCGCACGCTGTAGTAGCGATAGCCCGTGTCGGGGTCCGTGTACTCGGGCGTGATAAGCCCAAGCGTTTCATAGTGGCGCAGCGTACCGGTGCTGAGGTTGAAAAGCCCGGCAACGTCGCCTATGGAAAACAGCTTGCTTTTATCCAAGGGCATGCACGTCCTTTCCGCGGCGGCATATTATTCTGTATGCGACGATGCAGATAAGAACCTGCAAAATCGAGCCTGCCGCCGTTGCAAGCCCCATCGGGAGCAGCGTCGCAGGATACATTTTCGACATCAGGTATGCGCCGGGAACGCGCACAAGCGCAACGCCCGAAATGTTGTGGATAAACGAGATCATCGACTTTCCGCAGGCGCAGAAATAGCCGCTGAAGCAGAAGTGGATGCCTGCAAACAGGCAGTCGAAGATATAGCCGTGCATGTACTGCCCGCCGGCGGCGATAACGCCCTCATCCGGCGTAAACAGGCTGACCACCGGCTCGGCGATAAACTGGAACAGGACGCTGACTATGACGCCGAAGCCGACGGCAATGCCGATTGCGTACCACATGGTCTGCTTTGCCCGGCCGTAGTCCCCGGCGCCGATGTTCTGCGCGCCGATGGCGGACACCGTCGAGAGCATCGACGACGGAACAAGGAACAGGAAGCTTATGAGCTTTTCGACTATGCCGACCGCGGCCGAGTCCGTCAGCCCGCGGAGATTTGCGATAACGGTTATGAGGATGAACGCGATCTGGATAAGTCCGTCCTGAAGCGCAACGGGCACGCCGATGCCGAGGATCTGCCCCATAACGTCGCGCCGGGGGCGAAGATCGGCGCGCGAAACGGCAACGCTCCTGCGGCGGCGGATGGCGATAAATGCAACAAGCACGCTTATCGCCTGCGCAAGCGTTGTGCCCAGCGCAGCGCCCACGGGGCCGAGGCACATCGCGCCCATGAACAGATAGTCGAGCGCAATGTTTGCCGCACAGGCCACCGCAATGAAATACATGGGGCTTTTGCTGTCGCCCATGCCGCGGAAAATGCTGCTTATGATGTTGTACGCGGTTATAAACGGGATACCGATAAAGCACACGGTGAGGTACCGCACCGTGCCGTCCACGGCCTCGGCCGGAGTTGACATTACGGAAACGATGGGATCGACCAACAGCACCAGCGCCGCCGTCAGCACGACGGAAACGAGCATGAACAGCGTAACGGTGTTTCCCACGCAGGCGGACATGCGTTTTTTGTCGCCTGCTCCGACCGCGCGGCCTATAGACACCGTCGTGCCCATAGCAAGGCCGACGATCATGACCGTCAGCATGTGCATGACCTGGCTGCCGACGGAAACCGCCGTTGTCGATGCAACGCCCTCATATTGGCCTATAATAAATAAATCCGCCAGTCCGTAAAGGGTCTGGAGGAAGTAAGACAGAAAATACGGCAGCGAGAAAATGACGATGTTTTTGAAAACGCTGCCCGTTGTAAGATTGCGCTCCACGGTATATCACCTCAAAAAAGTATGACGAGGGCCGTCCTTAACGAAACCGCAAAATACATTTTGTGCCCATAGACAATTAAAAACGGATTGGCCCTCGCCACGCTTATATTAAACTCTACAATTATTGTAGAGTCAAGATTTTTTTGCTATAAAAAGAGTGATATGACGAATATGCATTACAGCGCGCATTGTTTTTGCCGAGCCTATTGAAAACTGTCGGCGGCGGTGATATACTGCCTCAGTTCCGTTTGAAAAGGGTGAGGCACATATGGAAACAACAAAGCTTTTCGGAACCGAAAAAATCAGCAAAATTTTATTCAGGCTTGCGCCGCCTGTTATGCTCGCGCAGCTTATTCAGGCGCTGTACAACATTATTGACAGCTTGTTTGTCGGCCGGTATTCCGGATCGGGCCTGACCGCACTGTCGATCATCTATCCGATCCAGCTTCTGATGATCGCCCTTGCCGTGGGCACGGGCGTGGGCATAAACACCGTCATGGCCGCAAAGCTTGGCGTCGGTGAAAGTGAAAAGGCCGACGAATACGCCGGCGTGGGAACTCCGCTGGCCGTTTTTCTGTGGCTTTTGTTTGCCGCGATATCGTGGTGTGCCATGCCTGCGTTTGCAAAAATGTCCACCGATGACCCGGCGATAATCGCCGATGTTGTCGTTTACGGCAGGATAGTCTGCGTTTTCAGCTTCGGACTTTTCCTCGAGAGCATCTGGACAAAGGTGCTGCAGGCAGGCGGCGACATGAAAACGCCGATGATCGCACAGATAGCCGGCGCGGTCGCCAATATTATATTGGATCCGCTGCTTATTTTCGGCATGCTCGGTCTGCCGGAAATGGGCATTGCCGGCGCTGCCGCCGCAACGGTCGCCGGGCAGATAGTCGCGGCGCTGATTGTCATGAAAAAGGGTTTCCGCAGATCTCCCGAAAGGGCGGTATATCCGCACCACATCGGCGAGATATTCCGCCTCGGTGCGCCGAATATTCTGATGCAGTCGGCGTATACGTTTTACATATTTGGACTTAATCTTATTCTGGCGGCGTTTTCCGACCAGGCGGTGACGGTTCTCGGCCTTTACTACAAGTGGCAGAGCTTTTTCTTCATCCCCTTGGGCGCCATGCAGACCTGCATCGTGCCGGTCATAAGCTTCAACTATGCCTCGCGCAACATTGATCGCTGCAAAAAGACGCTTTGGGCCTCCGTATGCTTCGGAATGGCGCTCATGGCTCTGGGAACGCTGTGCTTTGAGCTTATCCCGACCCAGATGCTCCGCGCGTTCAGCTCCGATGAGGCGGTCATTGATATCGGGCGCGTTGCCTTCCGCATCATCGGCGTAAGCTTCCTGCCGCTGGTGACGTCGCTGACGTTCCCGGTGTTTTTCCAGGCGGTCGGCTCGAGCATGAAAAGCTCGGCGCTGACGGTGATCCGCACGGTCGTGCTGTTCGTGCCGCTGGGGTATGCGTTTTCACGCATCGGCCTTAATTGGTTCTGGCTGACCTTCCCCGTGACCGACACCGTCACAAGCATCGTCGGCCTTGTGTTTTACAGGCAGTTTCTTAACAGCGACTATGTCAAAACTCCGGCTCTCGGCGCGGCTCAAAGCATTGCCGCACCGGTGCTGAAGCCCTCGGCGCCCGGAGTTATCATAACCATTGCCCGCGAGCACGGCTCTTCCGGAAAGCAGATCGGCAAGCTCGTTGCCGAAAAGCTGGGAATACCGTTCTATTACAAGGAAATGATCGCGCTTGCCGCCCACGAAAGCGGTCTTGATCAGGAGTTCATTTCCGATGTACACAAAAATTCGCCGGATATCCTGCGCGACCTTTATTTGAGCACGCGCGTCGTGCAGCACGCTATCGAGGCGCAGGAGAAGATCATAAGGAAGATCGCAGACAACGGAAGCTGCGTCATTGTGGGCAGAAGCGCGGACTATGTTCTGAAGGATTACGAGAACGTCGTGCGCGTGTTTGTCCATGCTCCGATGGAATTTCGCATCGGCAGAGTCCGGGAGGTTTACGGCGACACGCTCAAGGAGGCAAAGCGCAATATCCGCCGCTCGGACAAGGCAAGAGCCGCCTATTATAAGCATATCTCCGGCATGCGCTGGGGCGAGGCCAAAAACTATGAGTTGACGGTTGACTCCTCCGTTGGCACGGAAAAAAGCGCGGAGATCATTTTGGCCTATATTTCGGCACACGAGCGCAAAAACTCCTCACCGGTAAGGTGAGGAGTTTTCCGTTGCTTTATATTATGATCCCCTCGCAGTGGTCGATCTCGTGCTGAATTATCTCGGCGGTAAAGCTCGTGAAGGTCTTGACCCGAGTCTGGAACTTTTCGTTCTGCCACTGAACTCTTATGGAGCGCCAGCGTTCGGTCCTGCGCGTGCCGACAAGCGACAGGCAGCCCTCCTCGGCCTCATACGGGTCGAGCTTTTTTATTATTACGGGGTTGAGCATGATCATGTATTTTCCGCCGTTTTCAAAGGCAATGATGCGCTTGTTGACCCCGATCATGTTAGCCGCCATCCCGACGCAGCCGTACTTGTGGGCAATCAGCGTATCCAAAAGATCCTGCGCAACGCCGAGATCATCCGCCGTGGCCGGCTCTGCCTTCTGCGCGAGAAAAGCCTCGTCTTTGCAAATTTCGCGAATCATATTGTGTCCTCCTGCAAATTAAAAGTCTCCTGATGTTGTTTCATTATCCTACATTGGGAGACTTTTGTCCATTGCATAGTTTCGAAGGCCTGAAAAAATTCCGCTGCGCTTCCGGCCGAAAAATAATTTTATCTCTCCCTTGACAGCGAGGGGGCAAAGTATTATACTCTAAACTAACGAATGTTAGTTAGCTTGGAGGGCATATGAAACAGGAGGACACAAAGCAGAAGATACTCGATAAGGCGCTGGAGCTTTTTTCGGAGTACGGTTATGATTCGGTCAGTGTCGGGCAGATCGCGCAGGCGGTCGGGATAAAGGCTCCGTCGCTTTACAATCACTTTCCCGGCAAGCAGGCGATATTCGACGCGATAGTCGAATCGACGGCCGCGCGCTATACCGAGGGGACGGACAGGCTCTCGGTCCATGTTCAGGATGCCCGGCGCGACGTTCCCGAGTTTTCGCAGATAACGGCAGACGAGCTTTTTGACAAGCTCAAACAGGTTTTCCTGTACAGCCTGCACGATGAGCCGATAAGCCGGTTCCGGCGCATGATGACGATCGAACAGTTCCGCTCGCCGGAGCTTGCGCGGCTGTATTCCCACCGATACGTCGAACGGCTGGTCGATTATCACGCGGCGATATTCCGCAGCCTCATAGCCGCCGGAGAGATACGCCCCAACGATCCCGAGGCGCTGGCAATGATGTATGTTGCGCCGGTGATAACGCTTATCGGCATATGCGACCGCGAGCCGGAGCGCGAGGCGGAGTGCCTTGAAAAGCTCAGGGCGCACACGGAGCTGTTCTTCCGCGCGGTGCATGCTTAAAAAGAGGTGATAAGAATGAAAAAAACCGCTGATTCAAAAGCTCGGGCTTTTGGGTGTCGTCAGCCTGCTGTCGTACACGGCGGCGGTGGTGTTCTCGCCGCTTGCATATCCCGGCTACGACTGGATGGCGCAGGCAGTGAGCGACCTTAGCGCTGCCGACGCTCCGTCGCTTGAGATGAAGATAGTCCAGGCCGAATACTTCGGCGTTGTCGAGCGCTTCAGCGTTTTTGCGGCAACTGGCTTTAACGCCGCCCTCGGCTACATCTTTTCTGTATGAAAGAGTAATTTGCCGTTTATTTGCCGCAGAAGGATATATTAAAAATAATCGAGCACGCGGAAAAAGGAGAATTTTTATGGACGCAATAGTTTATACATCAAACACAGGCAGTACAAAAAGATACGCCGAGCTTTTATCGCAGATGATCGGACTTCCGGCATTTGCGCTGGGCGACGCGAAGGATAAGCTCTCGGCCAACGCCGGGATAATATACCTCGGCTGGATAATGGCAAGCGGCGTCAAGGGCTATTCGGCCGCCGCAAAGCGCTATAAAATACACGCCGTGTGCGGCGTCGGCATGGGGCAGACCGGCACTCAGCTCAAGGAGGTCCGCGAGAAAAACCATATTCCCGAGAATACCGCGCTCTTTACGCTTCAGGGCAATTTTGATGTGAAGAAGCTGCACGGCGTTTATCGAATGATGATGGATATCATGGTGAAAACCGTCGGCAAGGCGCTTGAAAACAAGGCCGACCGAACCGAGGAAGAGGACGATATGCTCGACATGATGCTCACCGGCAGCGAGCGCGTAAAGGCCGAGAATTTGAGCGCCGTGCTCGAATGGTACGCGGGAGCAAAGGCGTGAAGCGCATTGTTCCGGCGCTTGTCATGGCGCTGCTGGCGGCGCTTATCCTGAGCGGATGCCGGGCGAGCACCGCGCCCGAGACGCCGAGCGCCGCGCGAAGACTCAGCTGCGTGCAGCTAAGCTCGCTCACGGGGCTTTGCCCTGCCGGAGGCGCGAAGGTCGCCATGTGCCGCACGGACGAAAGCGGAGCGGTCACGACAGTTGAGCTTATTGACATTGACGACGACAGCGTGGCGCTGGACGTATTACAGCGGCGGCGACGAGGGCGTTTATTCTGTTGACAGCTATTCGCGCACCTTTGCAAGCGAGGATCGCGCGCGGATAATGGAGTTTTTCATGACGCGCGACGATGATGCGCAGGAGCTTATAAAATCGCCGGCGATAAAGAAAAAATTGCAGCACATGAGCAGCGCCGTGCGCAGCGTTTTTGACACGAGCGGCTGGGAAAACGTGCGCTGGGAGCGGCTTTTGTAAGGAGAGATCAACATGATACCGGAATGGAAAATGTATCCCCGAAGTCAGGGTCACAGCACCGTGTATCTGCAAAACGTTGTACACAGTGACTTTATCGAGATCGGAGACTACACCACATATGACGATTTTGAAAAAGACCCACGGGATTTTCAGCGCAACAACGTGCTGTACCACTATCCAGAGTGCAACCACGATAAGCTGAAGATCGGCAAGTTCTGCTCAATCGCCTGCGGCGCAAAGTTTATTTTCAACGCCGCAAACCACGCGCTGGGCAGCCTGTCAACCTATCCGTTCCCGGTCTATTTCGAGGAATGGGGACTGCCGACGGATGTAGGCTCAATAGCGCAGGCGTGGGATGATCACGGCGATATCGTCGTCGGAAACGACGTGTGGATAGGCTACGAGGCCGTCATCCTCTCCGGCGTCACGATCGGCGACGGCGCGATAATCGGAACGCGCGCACTTGTCACAAAGGACGTGCCGCCCTACACCGTCGTCGGTGGAACTCCGGCAAAGCCGATACGCAAGCGCTTTGACGATGAGACTATAGAAAAGCTCAGGAGGCTAAGCTGACGAGAGTCGAACGCATATCGGTTTTGACGGGCAGATTTCCGCCCATGCTGCGTTAAAGCTCTTGACAATACGACAGTATTCTCCGCGAGCTTTGCATTGCCTGAGCAAAAATCTGCTCCGGCAAAACTGCGAGCACCTGTCAGATGTGCTTTTCGAGATATTTTCGGCTTTCTTTGGTGCAGGTGGGCTGGCGCCCATCAAGACAAAAAAGGCGAAAATAGCCGGAAGGGCGCGCTGACAGGCGATATGGGTTCAACTCTCGTCAGCTTAAGCTGGTGGGACTGGGACGAGGAAAAGATATGCCGCAGCCTCCCTGCGATCATGTCCGGCGAGCTTGACGCGCTGCTTAATCGAAAATAAGGATACAATGATATGAAAGCAAAACAAATCGCCGCCGCGCTGCTGGCCGGCGTTTTCGTAAACCTGTTCGATAACGCAAAAAATGCATGCAGAGAAAGAACCGGAGTCATATGACTCCGGTTCTCAGACTGTCAAAAAACTATGCTGCAAGGCAAAGTAATAGACAGTCTGTCGAAAAACCAATCCCATTCATCAAGCTACAGCCGGATTTCGTTCAAGAAAGAGGAAAACGGCTCGGAAAAGCGGATAGATAAAACACTCCTTCCACTTCCATGTGGCCAGCTTTTTCAGATTCATGGCAGCAAACTTAAGCTTCACCCAGTTCGTCACCTGGGCCAAGCCTCTGTACTGCGTATAACGCATAGCGTGTTTTTCTTTGGCATCTGCAAAGACGCGTTCAATCGTCTCTTTACGCCGCCGGTAAAGGCTCTGGTACTTCGGTGTATAGCGTGCGTCATCTGCCAGCTCTTCGTAATCCTTCCAGATGTGCCTCTGTACGGTTTTTACGCAGTCTTTGGAGTGGGTGCAAAGCTCTCTTGTCGGACACTTGGCGCAAAGCCGTGCATCACTTTTGTATTCCCTGTAGCCGTCCCGGTTTGTGGTGGCATATTTGAGAATGTGGTATTCCGGGCAGATCACACAGTCATAGAA
>CEAR01056226.1_pt1 | contig 100085 bp, 81 predicted proteins | sample 557461 | NCBI WGS metagenome assembly CEAR01 (sample SAMEA3182075, study PRJEB8094) | gut metagenome | biome: human; feature: gut; material: Stool; isolation source: human stools | place: Canada | collected 2012-03-14 | reverse complement strand
GCCGAGGAGTGCCTCGACAATAAGCCGCGAACTGCGGCGCAACCGCACCAAGACGGGGAGATACAACCCGCGAGTGGCGCACGAGATGGCAATGGAAAGGCGGGAACGGGTCGTCTCCAACTCGGCCCTGAAGCCCGGGGTCCTGGGCAGGGCGCTCAAACTGCTCAGGGAGAAGCGGTGGTCCCCCGAGCAGATATCGGGGTTCCTGCGCAGGCAGGGCGTGGCCATCTCGAGTGAGCGCATATACCAGGAAATACGCTCAACCCCGGAGCTGGCGCAGTACTGCCACCACAGGATGAAGTACCGGCGCCACCGGCGGAAGAAATACAGCACCGCCGGCAGGACGATGATCCCGGACAGGGTCTCCATACACCAGAGGCCGCCGGAGGCTGACGGCACCAGGTTCGGCGACTGGGAGATGGACCTGGTGGTGGGCGCCGACCAGAAGAGCGCCGTCCTCACCCTGGTAGAACGCAGCGTCAACATGTTCATGCAGGCCAAGCTGCCGTCCAAGAAGCCCGAGGTGGTCGCCCGGACCGTCAATCGCCTGCTGTTCCCCTACAGGGAACATGTCCTCACAATCACCACCGACAACGGCGTCGAGTTCAGAGACCACAGGGTCATAGCGCAGGCGCTGGGATGCCGGGTGTACTTCGCGACCCGTACTGCTCCGGGCAAAAGGGCGCTGTGGAGAACGCAAACAAGATTTTCCGCGAATATTTCCCCAAGGGCACTGACTTTAGGATGGTTACGCAAGAGGAACTTGACAAGGTGCAGTACATGATAAATGAAAGACCTCGCAAAAAATTAGGCTTTTCAAATCCAAAAGTTGAATTCTTCCGAAGATTACACTAATTTTGCACTTGCCAGTTGACTCTGCACAATCAAAGATTTGCGCAATTTGTTTTATTGTTGTAACTTTGTGTGCTAAAAAAGCGAAATATTAATTATGGCAATGACAATCAACTCTTCGCCTGTACTTACAGGTGAATCTGCAATAGCTTTCATGGAGGAGGCTGAGCGCAATGGCAAATTGCCGACACCACGCCTGTCGCCCGAGCGAGAGGCTCAACTACGCGAAATGGACCGCCGTTCGCGTGAATTATTTTCGTCTCTATTTAAGAGAGGAAATGAATAATAATCCCAATTTTAGCCTTGCGACTGACGCAATCAGGCTCCCGTACACTAAGGAAGTCGCAACGTATTGTACGCCTTTTAGTTGCAAAGATAAAGACCTCGACGAGTTTTTTGCAAGAGATGCGTTATTGTATGGTACGGAATTATTGGGCAAAACCTATGCTTGGGTAAGCTCTGAAAATACACGGCAAATATTAGGTATAATCACGTTGGCTAACGACAGTGTCAAGTCTCAACATATTGCTAATTCAGCTAAAAATCGACTTCAGCGAGGTGTGCCAAACGCGAAGCGTGGAATCAATTTTCCCGCAGTTTTGATTGGTCGATTGGGCGTCTCTTCTGAGTTTCGTGGCAAAGGACTAAATGTTGGAAGCCAAATACTTGATTTTGTTAAAGATTGGTTTCGTTCAGAGGATAACAAGACTGGTTGTCGTTTCATTGTTGTGGATGCATATAGCAATCCACGAACGCTCCATTTTTATGAAAAGAACGGCTTCAAGCCCTTGTACAAAACTGAGAAGGAAGAACGAGACTTCCTCCAATTGAAGAGCGATGAACCGCTTGAAACCAGGTTTATGTTCTTTGACTTGAAACTCAATTAAAAATAACAAAAACGAAGGTTCTCAACGATAGGTGCTGGGAGTCCTGAAATGCACCCTAAAATTTAGACAAAAAACTTTTTTTGGTCACTTCACTCTGAAACCAGCCTTTTTGAGGTGGCCCTATTTGTTTAGACACAAGTAGTTTGGTTTCGTGCCCTTACTTGCCGAGGACGGCGGTGACGTTGATGGGGGTGGTTGTTGCCGGGACGGGAGGGTTGTTGAGGAGGAGGCAGAGGGCGTCGGTGTCGAAACTGCGGTCGCAGACTACCATAATAACCGATGAGCCGGCAGGGAGGAGCAGTTGGCACTCGGGTACATTGTAGGTTGCGCCGGCAGGCAGTAGCATGATACCGGGCATGTCGCTATTGTCTGAAATCTGAAGGGGTGAATAGTGGCCGTCGGTACATACGATTACTGCGGCCACGACATCTTCTTTACCCTTGTTTGTCATGGTCAGTCCGCTCAAGCCGTCGCCGGCGGCGGTGATGCAGAGCCCATAAGTATTGCTTTCCGAGGGCTTTACTACTGCGGCCGCTATGGCTGCTATGGCTTTGTCGTCGGCAGGCGAACGGTATACGACACCCGAGCGTACACTTGTCTTCTCGTGCCCGGCACCGCTGACAATTGGCGAGAGAACCTTGCTGCGCTTTGCGGCAGCAGTCTTCGCGGCGGCGCGTGCGGCAGCACGCAGGCGGTGTTGGCCCGGAGTGTTGATTTTGAGGGTCTGGGGCGACTTCTTGGAATAGATTACCAGTGAACCGCCGTCGGGAATGTCGACAGTCGCAGACGAGGGCAGTGTGGACAGCCGTTCGACTTTTTGCCAAGCCCCGGCGGTTGTCGACGCTGTAACTTCGCCCGTGACCGAGTGGACGATATATTCGGTTTGAGCAAAAGCGCAGAGGCTTGACAACAAAAGTATTAGAGAGGCAAATAGATGTTTCATTTCTTTAGTTTGTCTTTAAGGTAATGTTTGATTGGGAACCAGAAGTCGCATACCATCATGCTGAAAAATACCAGCGCGATAGACTTTGAGAAGTCAGCCCGGAGAGCGTAATGCACATACAGCCAGTACCCTCCGACTAATATTACGGCAATAAAGAAAAATTTCAGTCCGAGTAGCGAGAAATTTTTTGTCAGGTCGGCATCTTCGTCAAATTTGGCGCAAATCACGGCGGTGGCGGTGATAAACAAGATGCTGATAAAGAGCAGCCATCCACGGTGGAGCTGGCGGACGGGCTGTTGCTGCAGCAGCGTGGCAATCGCGGCCGCATGTACCTCGATGCCCGGCATACGGTCGGAAATCGATGTGCTGATGTGGTCGTAGGGACTGTCGGCATCGCCCATCAGAACGATTTTATCTTTGAGCAGGAAGCTGACAATGTCTCGTTTGTCCGGGTCGGCAAGGTCGGTGATGGATAGCAGTTCAGGCGTGGTAAGGTTGAAATTTATCATCTGAGTATCCTCGCGAGGTATGCTCAGCGACGGATTTTTGAGCCTGCACAGCGCGCTTGCCATCGACTGGATGCTGTCGCCGTCGGCAAGCCGGGCGGTAATGAAAAACTCGCGCAGGGTAGAGTGGAGTGCCAGCGGCGGAAAAGAGACGGTGGCATAGGGCTTGTCGGGAAGTTCGCTGTCGACAAGCGAGGGGTGGCCACGGTAGAGGCGGTCGGTGGCATCGTCGTAGGCGAGTTCGACTGGCAGCACGATTATCGGTATGGAGTCGATAACGTCGAGTAGGTCGTCGGTCACGCTGCCCTGCGTGCGGAAAATCAGGTCGAGGCCGATAGCGGCCGGCTCGAACGAGGCAACGAGCCTGAGCGCGTCGGGCATACCGGCCGCCGAAATGTCGTCGGTAGCCACAATGACCACGTTTGTGTCGACAGGCAGGTCTACGTTGCGGTGATAGAGCCTGTCGTAGTAGTCGCCGCTGCTGAAATCGCCCGTGGGCTCGAGTATGGAATAGGGGTCATATTCCAGCAGCCATAGAAAGCCGAAGGTGAGCATGGTGATGAATACCACGTCGACAGCAACGGCCGGCCACGACGGCCTGTCAAGATATTTTATGAGCAATTTCCGCAACATGGCGCAAATATACGACATTTCCGCCATTTATAAAAATTCTTGCACAAGACGGCGATAATTGCTAATTTTGCAATATCAATCAATCGAGGAGATGAAGCAGAAAGAGCGCTATCAAGCCATATTAGAGCGATTTGAGGCCGAGATGCCTTCGCCGCAGACCGAGCTGCACTACGACAGTCCCTACCAACTGCTGGTGGCGGTGATTTTGTCGGCCCAGTGCACCGACAAGCGTGTCAATATGATTACGCCGGCCCTCTTCGAGGCTTATCCCACCCCGGCCGACCTTGCCGTAGCTTCGCCCGACGATGTATACGGGCTGATAAAATCGTGCTCGTATCCCAACAACAAGACCAAGTCGCTCATAGGCATGGCCCGCAAGTTGGTCGACGACTACGGCGGCCATGTGCCCGACGATATCGACAGCCTGCTCACGCTGCCTGGCGTGGGGCGCAAGACGGCAAACGTGATATTGTCGGTCGTCTACAGCCGCCCGGCCATGGCGGTCGACACGCATGTGTTCCGCGTAGCCGAGCGCCTTGGGCTGACCACGCGCAGCCGTACACCGCGCGCCACCGAGGAAAAGCTCACTGCAAACATACCCGAAGAGCTCGTGAGGCACGCCCATCACTGGCTAATCTTGCACGGGCGCTATGTGTGCAAGGCGCGCAAGCCAATGTGCGAGGGCTGCTTCCTTGCCGACGTGTGCCGTTACCACGAAAAAGAACTTGCCCGTGAGGCGCGTATAGATGCCGGCATAAAGGCCGATGCTGCCCGGCACGGCGTAGAAATATCAGACAAAGCCGATGACTGAAGACAATCTCTTCATATTTATAATAGAGGTACTCGGCACAATCGCCTTTGCCATCTCGGGCATACGCCTCGCCGCCGCGAAAAATTTCGACTGGTTCGGGGCCTACGTCGTGGGCCTTGTCACGGCGATTGGCGGCGGCACGCTCCGCGACTTGCTGCTGGCTATACCGGTCTTCTGGATGCAGTCGTGGATGTACCTTGCCGTGACCTTCCTCTCGCTGGTCATAGTAATCATATTCAGGCGTTTCCTCGTTGGCGGTATGCGCACATTGTTTATCTTCGACGCCATCGGCCTGGCTCTCTTTGTGGTCGTAGGCATCGAGAAGAGCTATGCCGCCGGTTTCCCGTCGTGGGTGGCAATCGTGATGGGTATAATCACCGGCTCGTTCGGCGGGGTGACACGCGACATACTTATCAACGACGAGCCCCTCTTCTTCCGCAAGGATATCTACGCCACGGCGTGTCTGGCCGGAGGCCTGGTCTATTGGCTTGTGACACTTATTCCTGCTGCCACTCCGGTGCTTGCCCAGGTATCGTGCGCGGCCATGGTAATAGGTCTGCGCGTTGCCGCTGTTCATTATCACTGGTCGCTGCCCATACTCAAGGTCGACCCCAAAGATTTACCCCAAGACAACCAACCATGACCCGACACCGACACTCCGGCCGCTATCGCGAACTGGCCGCGCGATACGAAAAGATAATACAATTCATAAAGTACTGCCTCGTGGGCGTGCTCAATACCCTTGTCACGCTCGGGGTGATATATATGTGCAAGTCGCTCCTGGGCTGGAACCTATATGTGAGCAACGCCCTGGGGTATATCTGCGGCGTGGTCAATTCATTTTTGTGTAACCGCCAATGGGTGTTTCACAGCCACGGCAATTATGGCCGCGAGGCGTTGAAGTTTGTATGCGGTTTCTTCGTATGCTATGCCCTGCAGTTGTGGGTGGTATGGATGCTTACGAGCGCATACGGCGGTTATGATTTCCGCGTGTTAGGCATAGTCCTGTCGGGCTACGGCATAGCCACGCTGTTAGGCAACGTGGTCTATACCCTTGCCAATTTTGTGTATAACCGCATGGTAACTTTTACGGCACGATGATGGAGCAGCCTACGATTGACAATCCGCGTCTGTGGCGCCTCGCCCTCGAGGTGTCGCCGGGCATGCTTCATGCCGTCATGACATCGACAGTGGCCGATGCGTCGCTGATTTACCGCCGTCTGCCACTCGATGCGTCGTTGCCACTGCACCGTGCGCTCGAGGAAGTTGTCTACGCTAATCCCGAGCTGCTTTCCGACTTCGGGCGAATAGACATGCTCGTCGATACCGATGCCTATACCCTCGTGCCCGAAGGTCTCGGCATTGATGCGGCTACCATTGGCGAGATTACACAAATCGGATATGGGGGCAACGAGCCTCCGGCTGTCACGGCCGATGCCCCGGCGTCGGGTGTGGGCGTGGTTTGGGCAATGCCCGAGGATGCGCGGCAGTTTATGGCGCGAACCTTCCGCAACGCCCCGGCGCGCCATGTGGTGTCGTTGTTGTTGAAATATTTCGGCCGTCAGGACGGCATGAGCAACCGGGCCAAGGTCTTTGTGCATATTACCGACGGCACGCCACGCCGTGTCGATATTGCGGCTTACGATGCCGGCGGACGTCTGGTCATGGCTACGTCGAAGCAATGGGAAAGCGATACCGACGTGCTATATTACGCCCTCGCCTGTGCCAAGGTCGCCGGTTTCGATGTCGAGAACGACGAGATGCTGCTATGCGGCGACGGGGCGCTACGCCACGCCGTGACACCCCTGTTGTCGCGCTATGTGCGCCACGTGATGCCGATGATATTCCCCTCGGCGGCACTCCGCGCCGGCAAGGAGGCCTTCAAGGCCCCGTTCCCTTTGATAATTTTACCACTATGCGAATAATACGAGGCAAGTATGGGCGCCGCCGTTTCGATGTGCCCAAAAACATCACCGCGAGGCCGACAACCGACTTTGCCCGCGAAAATATATTTAACGTAATCGAGAACTACGTCGACCTCGACGGTCTTGATGCCCTCGACCTCTTCGCCGGCACGGGCGCGGTGAGCTTCGAGTTCCTCTCGCGTGGCTGTCGCACTGTGACCGCTGTCGAGAAGGCCGCGACGCAGCAGCGGTTTATACAAAAAGTGGCCGACGAGCTTGGCGACAAGAACCTGCTGCTTGTGCGTGGCGACGCGCTGCGCTACATTGCCTCGGCCCCGAGGGCCTACGACGTGGTGTGGGCCGACCCTCCCTATGATATGCCGGGTTTTGCCGATATCCCGGGCCTGATTTTGGGCTCGGCCCTCGTAAAGCCTGGCACACTCGTCATCATCGAGCACAACAAGAGCCACGACTTCTCGTCGCTCCCCGGCTTCCGTGAGCACCGCGCCTACGGCTCTGTCAACTTCTCTATATTCGTAGTCGGGGAGTGAGCTGTATGCTTTATTGAAGATAAGAGGAAACATAAGGACATAAAGGCAATAGTGACAAAAATTTTTTGTCGTTTTTGTCTTTTTGTTCTTATGTGTCATTATTTCAGCAAGGCTTTGCCAGGTGAGTTAGCGAAAGTAAGATTAATAATTTAGTCTTAAAAATTGACGGTTACGATTTTTCTCGCTAATTTTGCAGTCGTAAAGAGCTCGAGAAAGCTATGTCTTTTTTTAAGAAAACGTCAAGTGCTGAAACTGAAACAGTTGAGCGACACCCGTATAAATTAGGTGTTGCGCTCAGCGGTGGCGGTGCGCGCGGATTTGCCCACGCCGGGGCCTTGATGGCCATAGAAGAGGCCGGGTTGAAGCCCGATGCCATTGCCGGTGTCAGTGCCGGGTCGGTGGTGGCGGTACTTTATGCCGCCGGTGTCAAACCCCTCGAAATGGCCGATTTGTTCAGCGGCCAGGGCTTCCGCGACTTTGTGGAACTGAGCTGGGGCAAAGGCGGACTTTTCAAAATAGAGAAGTTTATGCACTTTATCCAAAATGCGATTGGCAACAAGCGCAATGTCGAAGACCTCGACATACCCACCTTTATAGGCGCGTCAGACCTCGACAATGCCCGGCCGCACATTTTCGATAGCGGCGAAATCGGCCCTCGAATGATAGCCTCGTGCTCCATCCCCATAATCTTTCCTCCGGTGCAGATTGACGGTGTGCATTATGTCGACGGCGGCGTACTGCGCAACTTGCCGGCCTGGGCGCTGCGTGACAAATGCGACACGCTGATAGGCATCAATGTAAGCCCGCTGGCAAAAAAAGACAGCTATAGTTCGATTATCGAAGTAGCCTACCGCACCTACAACCTCATGGCCAAGGCCAACCAGGCCGAAGATATGGCCCTGTGCGATTTGTCGATACAGACGCCCGAGATTGCCGATTATGCCGTCTTTGACCTCAGTAAAATAAAAGAGCTGGTAGTGAGCGGATATATGCACACGCGCAAAGCTCTCAAAAACGCCGGGATGTGGAATCCGGCACCACAAGGAACAACGAAATGACTCACGTAAAGCCTATTATCTATCAATTACTTCCGCGCCTGTTTGCCAACTATTGCGAAGCCCCTGTCGTAAACGGTACTATCGACCGCAACGGTTCGGGCAAACTCAACGACATCACGGCCACGGTGCTCGACTCGATTCGCAGTCTCGGTGTGACCCATGTGTGGTATACGGGCGTGCTCGAGCATGCCCACGATGCCGATTATACGGCCTACGGGATACCGCGTCATAACCCCCATGTCGTCAAGGGCCATGCCGGCAGCCCCTATGCCATCACCGACTACTACGACATCGACCCCGACCTGGCTGTCAACGTGCCGCGCCGCATGGATGAGTTCGAGGCCCTGGTAAGGCGTACGCACGATGCCGGCATGAAGGTTATAATTGACTTTGTGCCAAACCATGTGGGCCGTCAGTACGCCTCGGATGTGCGCCCAGCCGGAATCGAGGATTTCGGCAAGGGTGACAATCACGAGATGTTTTTTGCACCTGACAATAATTTCTACTATATCACGTGGCAGCAGTTTTCGCCGAGCGTAGACCTCGGCAGCGGTTCCGATGCCTACGTCGAGTTTCCGGCCAAGGCTTCGGGCAACGACTGCTTCACGGCCTTTCCGGGCGTAAATGACTGGTACGACACGGTAAAACTTAATTATGGTGTGGACTACGGCGACGGTACGAGGCATTTCGACCCCATACCCGACACGTGGCTCAAGATGCTGCATATACTGCGCTACTGGGCCTCGAAGGGTATCGACGGTTTCCGTTGCGACATGGTGCACATGGTGCCGCTCGAGTTCTGGCACTGGGCCATACCCCAGGTGCGCCAACACTATCCCGACATCATATTTATAGCCGAAATCTATGATATCGGCCTCTACAGGCCCTTTATCGAATATGGCGGCTTCGACTATCTCTACGACAAGGTCAACCTCTACGACACTCTCCGCGCCGTAGAGACCCACAATACATCGGCAGCCAAGATTACCGGTTGCTGGCAGGCCGTAGAGGGTATCGGCCCCAATATGCTCAACTTCCTCGAGAACCACGACGAGCAACGCTTTGCATCGCCTTTCTATGCCGGCGATGCTGCGCGGGTGCTGCCGTCGCTGGTGGTCAGCACATTTATCAACAAGGGCCCGATGATGATTTACTTCGGCCAGGAATTGGGCGAACCGGGCACCGACAGCGAGGGCTATAGCGGCCACGACGGGCGCACGACGATTTTTGACTACTGGAGCCTTGCGTCGGTACGCCGCTGGCTCGACAATGGCACCTGCCGTGGCAAACTGACGCCGCAGGAAGAGGAGCTGCGCCGTAAATATGCACACATACTTACCCTGGCCAATTCAGAGCCTGCCATTGCCGATGGCGACTTCTTCGACCTGATGTATGTCAATCTCGAAAATCCCGGCCTCAACCCTCACCGTCATTTCGCCTTCTTGCGACACAAAGGCGACGACCTGCTGGTGATAGTTGCCAACTTTGGCGACACCGACAGCGATATCGCCCTCAATATACCCACCCATGCCTTCCAGACCCTCGACCTGGTGCAAGGTATCGACCCCGAGGCTGTAGAGCTGCTTAGCGGCAAGACCGAGGCCAAGACCCTCAGTGCCACCGAGCCGATGCTTCTGAGCGTGCCGGCCCACGGTGCCGTGGTATGGAAAATCTCGCGAGAGCATATCGAGCCTTTGCGCGGAGCCGCCCAGCGCCCGACCCCTAAGGCTTCGAAGCAGGACAAAGCCTCCAAGAGCAGGAAGGAGCCTAAAGCCCCCACTCCGGCCAATACATATAAGAAGAACAAGAAATAGACCTGAAATCAACATCATATTCTATCCCAATGGATTCAAGCCTTCACCCCTTTAAGATTTTCGCCGGTACAAAATCGCAATACATGGCCGAGGAAATCTGCAAAGAACTCGGCGTAGAGCTGGGCAAGATGAAAATCGAACATTTCGCCGACGGCGAGTTCGAAGTGTCGTACGAAGAAACCGTCCGTGGTTGCGACGTGTATATCGTGCAGAGCACATTCCCCAATTGCGACAACCTCATGGAGCTGTTGCTGATGATAGATGCGGCCAAGCGTGCATCGGCCCATTCTGTCATTGCCGTGCTCCCCTATTTCGGCTGGGCGCGTCAGGACCGCAAGGACAAACCGCGTGTGTCGATTGCCGCAAAACTTGTGTCGGACCTCCTTGTCACTGCCGGCGCTAACCGTGTGATTACCATGGACCTCCATGCCGACCAAATCCAGGGCTTCTTCAACATACCCCTCGACCACCTCTATGCCTCGTCGGTGTTTATCCCTTATATCCAGAGCCTAAATCTCAAGGATATGGTAATCGCCACCCCCGATGTAGGCGGTGCAAAACGAGCCAACAGCTATGCCAAATACCTCGATGTGCCCCTGGTGCTCTGCCACAAGCAGCGTGCAAAGGCTAATGTGGTAGAAAAGATGACTGTGATTGGTGATGTCAAGGATAAAAACGTAATCCTTGTCGACGATATGGTCGATACTGCCGGCACTATTACCAAGGCCGCTGACCTGATGATGGAAAACGGTGCCAAGAGTGTCCGCGCTCTTGCTTCTCATGCCATCATGAGTGACCCGGCTACTCAGAGGGTTAATGACTCGGCCCTGACCGAGATGATTTTTACAAACTCGATACCATTTACCAAAGACTGCCCCAAGTGTACCATCTTGTCGGTTGCAAGGCTGTTTGCCGACACAATCCGCCGCGTACACTGCAATGAGTCGATTTCGTCGCAGTACTTGATAAAATAATTGTTTCAACTTTCGTAGACGAAAGTTGAAAGTCAAAGGTTAAGGACTTAGTCCTTAACCTTTGACTCTTAACCACTTGACCTTATATAATGTCTCTCGTAATTCTCGATGCGGCAACGGTTTATCCTGCCGATGACAGTCGTTGGCAGGCTTTTGGCGACGTCGTTGTCTATGACCGTACCCCGGTCGCCGACATCGTAGGCCGTTGTAGTGGTGCCGGGATGGTGCTTACCAACAAGGTGCCCTTTGACGCCGCCACAATCGCCGAGTTGCCCGACCTTAAATATATCGGTGTGTTGGCCACTGGCTATAATATCATCGACACCGAGGCGGCACGCAAGTCTGGAATTGTGGTGACAAATATACCGGCGTATAGCACTATGTCGGTCGCCCAGCAGGCTATCTCGCTCTTGTTGGCCATAACAAACCGTGTGGCCGATTATGCCGCAGCCGATGCAAAGGGCGCATGGTGCCGTTGCCCTGATTTTTCATATCGCCTTGCCGACTGGCACGAGCTTGCCGGCAAGACCTTCGGCATCGTAGGCTTGGGGCATACAGGCAAAGCCACGGCCGCAATAGCGGCAGCCTTGGGTATGAAGGTGCTGGCATATACATCGCAATCGGCCCTCCCCGACGGTTATACCAAGGCCGAGAGTCTCGAGCAGCTTTTTGCCACGGCCGACGTGTTGAGCCTCCATTGTCCGCTTACTCCCGATACTCGCGGCCTTGTCAACGACCGCACCCTTGCACTGATGAAGCCTACGGCCATCTTAATCAATACTTCTCGCGGCCCTGTTGTTGACGAGGATGCACTCGCCCGTGCTTTGAACAATGGAACGATAGCCGCTGCCGGCCTCGACGTGCTTTGTCAGGAGTCGCCGGCCGATGATTGTCCGCTTATCGGTGCAAGAAACTGCTATATAACACCGCATATAGCATGGGCCTCGACAGAGGCTCGCGAACGCCTGTTCGGTATCGCCATCGACAATGTAAAGGCGTTTGAAAAAGGAAAACCAATAAATGTTGTAAACTGATTTCAATCCAATGAAAGCCATGTCGAAATTTAAGCCTTTGGCAGTAGCGATTTTATTGTTGTTACCGATATTCCTTACAGCTCAGCGAAAGGCTGAAAATTTTGACAGGAACTGGCTTTTCAGCCTCGAAGGCGCGCAGGCAAGGCCCGTCGACCTGCCGCATGACTGGAGTATAGAGGGCGAGTTCGACACCGACAACCCCACCGGCTGCGACGGTGGCTGGCTTCCGACCGGCAAGGGGCTGTATTCTAAGAAATTCCGTGTCCTCGCCGACGATAAAGGAAAGAAGATAAGGCTCTACTTCGAGGGTGTGTATATGAACTCGACCGTGTTTGTCAACGGCGACAGCATAGGCGGGCACCCTTACGGCTATTCTTCATTTTGGGTCGATATAACGCCTGCCGTAAAATTTGGGGAAGAGAATATCGTAGAAGTCAGTGTAGATAACTCGCAGCAGAAAAACTGCCGCTGGTATAGCGGTTCGGGCATCTACCGCCACGTGTGGCTTGTGACGACTCCCAAAACGCATATCGACGAGTGGGGTGTTGCCATTTGCCCTAAACAGCAGGGTGATACCAATATATGGGACCTCGATATAAGCGTCGGTTGTGAAAATCCGGACAATTCGAAAATCGAATTTTGCAATACCGTCTATGACCCTGCCGGCAAGGTTGTTGCATCACTTAAGGGCGGTTCTTCAAATCAAAATATTAAAATAGATACCCCTGCGCTGTGGTCACCCAAAAGTCCTGCCCTCTACACCGTCAAGTCGCAAATCCTGGCCGACGGCAAGGTGCTTGATGAAGTGATGAATACGACAGGCTTCCGCACCATCACCTACGATGCGCAAAGCGGCATGACCCTTAATGGTAAACCAATCGTGCTCAACGGCGGTTGCGTGCACCACGACAACGGCATACTCGGAGCCAAGTCATACGATGCCGCCGAGGCCCGAAAGGTCAAACTGCTCAAGGACGCGGGCTTTAACGCCGTGCGCACCTCGCACAACATACCGTCGCCGGCTTTTCTCGACGAGTGTGACCGCCAGGGCCTCCTGGTAATCGATGAGGCTTTCGACGGTTGGCGCGATGCAAAGAATAAGCATGATTATTCAGTTTGTTTCGACGAATGGTGGCCTCGCGATATCGAGAGCATGGTGCTTCGTGACAGGAATCACCCGTCTATTTTTTGCTGGAGTATCGGTAATGAGGTTATAGAGCGTAAGAAGCTCGAAGTGGTCACCACCGCTAAGAAATTGGCTGATTACGTGCGCCATCTCGACCCGACACGCCCGGTGACCTCCGCCCTCACCACATGGGACAAGGAGTGGGAGATATTCGACCCTCTTGCCGCAGTGCATGATATAGTAGGGTATAACTACCAGCTCCACAGGGCCGGTAGCGACCATGCACGTGTGCCGAATCGTGTAATCATGCAGACCGAGTCGTACCCGAAAGACGCCTACAAGAACTGGCGCAGCGTCAATGATAACCCATACGTGCTCGGCGACTTTGTTTGGACAGCCCTCGACTATGTGGGCGAATCGAGTATAGGGCGCGCATACTACAAGGGGCAGGAGAAAGATGGTTTCCACACCACGCCCCTCTTCCCCTGGCACGGGGCATACTGCGGCGATATCGATGTGACAGGCTATCGCAAGCCGATTTCGCATTACAGGGATATGCTCTATAACACTGACCGTAAACTCTATATGGCTGTCCGTGAGCCTGATAATTATCGAGGTAAGATTGTGGTGACCGACTGGGGCGTGTGGCCTACACGCGAGAGCTGGAACTGGCCGGGCCACGAGGGCAAACCTATCGAGGTTGAGGTGGTTTCGCGATATCCGCGTGTCAGGCTGACGGTCGATGGTGATGTCGTGGCCGAGCAAGCTCCTGATTCGACTCTGAAGTCTGTCTTTACAGTGCCTTACACGCCCGGCAGGGTAGAGGCCGCCGGCCTTTCCGCTTCCGGCGAGGTGATGGAGACTGTATCACTTGCGACAGCCGGAAAGCCTTATACATTCAGGCTCGTGCCGTCGGCAACGACAATCAAGGCCGATGGCCAGGACCTTTCGTTTATCGAAGTGGAGATTGTCGACAAAGATGGCAACGTCGTCCCCGACGCCGACAACGAGATAGTATTTTCGACCACAGGCCCGGTGATACTCGAGGCCACCGGAAGTGCAGATATGAAAGATACCGTCTCATATTCGTCGCCTGAGCGCAAGGCCTGGCAGGGCCGGGCAATGGCGGTAGTAAAAAGCACGGATAAACGTGGCAAAGGCCGCGTCAACGTCGAGGCTCGAGGGCTTAGACCGGCGACGGCGGCTATAGTTGTTAAATAATTTTGCTTATAGCTTCGTCTATAGGTAACTAACTAAGGTAAAAATGAAATTGAAATTATTGTCAGCGGCTGCCATGCTTGCGGCTGTATGTTTCGGCGCGGATGCCGAAGGTTATCAGGTAAATACGCTCAGTGCGCGTCAGAACGGTATGGGACATACCGGCACGGCACTCAAACTCGGAGCCGAAAGCATGATTTTCAATCCTGCCGGCTTGGCGTTTGAGAAAAATACTATTGATTTCCAGGCTTCGGTAACAGGCATCTTCGCCCATGCTTCGGCTACTGTCGATGGCACGCGCTATAATACTTCCAACCCTGCTTCTACGCCGATGGCGTTCAATCTGGGTATGAAGGTCTACGACAACTTTGCCGCCGGTGTGAGCTTCTACACACCTTATGGCAGCGGTATTACCTGGGGCGACAACTGGCCCGGAGCCGTGCTCAATCAGAGTGTCGACCTCAAGGCATTTACCATACAGCCCACCCTTGCGTGGGAGATTATACCGGGCCTTTCGGTTGGCGCCGGTGCCATGATTACGTGGGGCAATGTTGACCTCTGCAAGGGTCTGGTTACACCCGGGTCACTCAATGCGTTGCTTGCTATGATGGGCAACGACTACCGCTTTGCCGACACTCCGGCTTCTATCAATCTGACAGGTCGTGCTGCCACTACGGTTGGCTTCAATGTCGGTGCGATGTGGGATATCAGCAGCCGCGTAACCGTGGGCGTGTCGTATCGCTCGAAGATGAACCTCAAGGTGAAGTCGGGCGACGCGGCCCTAAATTATGCCAACGAGGTTGCCCGCCAGTTGCTGCAAGAAAAGCTCAACGTGCTCAACGAGGCAAACTTTACCGCCGAGATGCCGGCTCCAGCAGTCCTTAATTTCGGTGTGGCATATAAGCCTGTCGACAAGCTCCAACTCGCCGCCGATGCCCAGCTTACGTTTTGGAACGTCTATAAATCGCTCGAAATCGACTTTCTGAGCGAGACCCTGGCTCCGTATAACCAGCATCTTACCAAGGATTACAGCAATTCGTGGACTTTCCGCCTCGGTGCGCAGTATAGCCTTACGCACCGCCTCGACCTGCGTGCGGGCCTGATGATTGACACAACTCCCGTCAATAAGGAGTACTACAACCCCGAGACGCCCGGCATGACCAAAATCGAGCCGTCGGTGGGCTTCTCGTTTTCGCCGATAAAATATTTCACCATCGACGCCTCGCTGCTCTATGTGGCCGGCCTTGGCGAGGACGATGCCTCATGCCCCTATGCCGACCTCCTTGCCGGTAAGACGGCCACATTTAAAGCCGACTACCGTGTCCACTCATGGTGCCCGGCAATCGGCTTCAGGGTTAACTTTTGAGAGTTTAGGTATAGAGTTCCTAAACAAGCCTCAAATCTTAAACTTAAAGACATTCTTCCCCTGCCGGATGATATAATTCCGGCAGGGATATTTCCTGTGTTGTCGCCTATGTGCCGTCCGCCAAGGTCGAAGACTCCGATGGATTCATTGCTGTCGATGATTCAGGATAACTGTAATTGGAAGTACACATGCTAGCAGGCAAAATGGCCGACTCAAGCACATTGCAGCCAGCAAAGGGGCGGTCTCCTATGGTTTCAACCGATTTGGTATAACAATCGAGTGCCGGTAGCTGCAGTTATAAAATGCCAAGACTCCAATCGAAGTTACACCGTTCTTGATTGTGATTGACACAAGCCAATATCAATCAATAAATGCACTCTTTTAGATGTCTTGCCAGCCTTGACCGTTGTATATCAGGAATTTGTTTTGGTGTGGAGATTCTGTGCAGAAGAACTGCCGTCCTGTGAATAGTATGCTGTCGGATTTATCGTTAGCGACGTCGAAGGTACCAACATCGGTCTTTTTGCCTCTTGAAATATTGCCGCTGAAGAAGACATTGATATTTGACGGTATTTTGATGGCGCTGGTTGTTCCTTTTGTGGGTTGGATGAGCCCTCTCACTTCAGTTGTTTCATTATTTAAGATTCGAATTGTACCCGAAAGCTTGTTGACATTGTCTTGCCCGATGTTAGCCCATAAGTACCTGTCAGAAACATTGCTTGACATGTCAAGATTATCAATATGCGAACCATATAGAATTGTGTATCCGTAATCACTGTTATAGCTGCGCAATATGTTGCCATATATAACCAAATTGTGAACAGTGTTGCCGTCAGCATTGCCATGTTCTCCTGGTATGCCATCAGGTATAAAGACTAATACTCTGCAAGAGCCAACATTGAGTCGAACACTGAGGTAGTCCGTATAGCAGTAACAGTGTACGAAAGATACTGATTTAGGACAATTCATATAATTGTTCTCGATGTTAGTGAATTGGCGGTTTAGAGTACGGTCTTCGTTTGGGCTATCAACTACACCATTCCATACCTCGATGACATATCCTACAAATTCAGGAAGGTCGAAGTGGCAGTTTCGGATTGTTACTCCGTTTTGTGGGCCACCTAATTGATTGCTGTTAGCCGGATTGTCTTTATTCGTTGGGTTCACGGAATAGTGAGACTTTACAGTTATCATATTGCAGCATAGTTTTTCAATGCCGATGAAATTTGTAAAAGTACACCCGTCGATTACTATATCGTGACCATTGAAAAGGTCTATTATGTCGGCGTTTAGGTTAGAAACTTTATTGCCTAAAGAACAGCGTCCGTCAAATAGACAGTTGATTATTCTGCTATGACTACCGCAATGTATGGTTTCGTAATTGTTATTGCAATTCTTGCCAAATAAGAAAGTACAATTGTCTACCTTTACGGTTCCATTTATACCTGTATTCGTTATGACGGAATCTTTTATAATGAGCCAATTAAGGCTTTTAGACGTGGTCGTTATGGCATTGGGGTTTTGCAGAGGTTTATCGTCATCAATGAGAACGCTACATGACAGTGATAGGAAATTGCTGTTTTCCGGTGACGAAAGAGGATAATCTTCTGCCCAAATTTCACAGTTTTCGAAGATATTGTATTCTACTTTTTTTTCGAATCTATTGACAAAGCTCCACCCCAATTTATTAGCAAAAATTCTTTCGAATCGGCAGTTCTCAGCATGTATTTGGAAATCACATGAGCCATCGATTTGTATGGAATTTACTTTGTCGGATTCGATATGGACTGTTGCAACCTGGCTTAAGCCTGGTAGCATAATGCGACAGGGTTGGTTTAGGTACATTTCGAAGTGGTTACTCCTTGAAGAACTAATCCTACAACCATCACCCAGGAATACGTTGCCGGTTTCGAGATATTGGAGTTTGTTTTCTGCGTTTATAGAACTGGTAGAGGTACTGCAAATAGTAAGCAAATAGTAAGATAGGAATAAAAATCGGTATTTCGAACGGATTCACCGTTGCACGGAAGATAAATGCGGCCACCTTTGATAGAGCCGCCGTCGATTATTAGTTCGCAACCATTTGGAAGTACTACCGACCCATTGATTTTAAAGTCGTACTTTACTATGTAAATCGCATCTTTAGTACTTAGAGCCTCGCGCGTCAGGATATTTTCACCATCTACGACGCTTTGTTCTAATTCGATGATTTTCATGATGTTAAATTGTTTGCTGGTCTAATGTTTGAAAAACTTGAGCATAATTATAACGACTTAGTTGATAAAAAGTTCATCTAATCTTTGTTGCTAAGGAGAAAATCATTATTTTTGCACATTAAAACTTTTGTATGTAGTTGATTTGTTTGAATTTATGAAAAAGTTATTCTCTTTGGTTCTCATGCTTTTTTGCGGTTTGATGTTGCAGGTTGCATTTGCTCTGAGCGTCACCATCGATAATATAACGTATGTTCTCCACCCCGAGACCAAGACTGCCAGCGTGGGTACCTTTCCTCAATCAATAGTCGAGGCCAATATATTGGGCACGGTTGAATATGAAGGAGTGACCTATACCACAACCACTCTTTATGAGCGTATGACAACCGGGTGCTATAATCTTAAAAAAGTTACAATCCCGGGCACGATAAAGAAAATTGATGATTTTGCGTTCGACGGATGTTCCGCAGAAACTATCATTGTTTCTGAAGGTGTTGAGGAGTTGGGCTATGCCTCTTTTGGCGGATGCTCAAATCTCAAGACTATTAGTTTGCCATCAACGTTAAAAACGATAGGAACTTCTGCGTTTCATGATTGCAAAAATCTTGAAACAAAGATAACAGTTCCGAGTACGATGACAAAGATAGGGGAGCGTACATTCCAAAACTGCGCCAAATTGACAAGCATAGAATGGGCTGATGCAATAACAGTGATTGGCAATTCGGCCTTTGAGGGATGTAAAGTTCTAACTGAAATTGGTCACACTGCTACGATTAAAAGCATAGGTGATAAGGCGTTTATGGATTGTTCGGCTCTTGAGAATTTTGAGTTGAACAAAGATATCGAGTATATAGGCGCTTATGCTTTTGCAGATTGTGAATCATTGAAATCACCAATGTGGCTTCCGGAAGGTGCTACCTGGGTGCCTACGGATGTCTTTTGTCATTGCAAATCAGTGCCTTCATTCTCCATTCCCTCGACTGTTACCCAAATAGGAGGAGGTGCTTTTGCCGGTTGCCAATTTGAGACTATAGAATTGCCTGATGAGATTACCAGTATTGGTCACAGAGCCTTTTCCGGGTGTCAGAATCTGAAAAAAATCAATTTAGGTAATTCTTTGGAAGTTATAGGGCAGTATGCATTCCATGATTGTACCGGGCTGACTGATGTTGTCCTGCCTTCAACTCTGACTAAGATTTGGGATGAAGCTTTTGCAGGATGTACTGGATTGAAGACAGTGATTTGCCTTGCCACTACACCTCCCGATTGTACCAATGCCCCGTTTGGAGTTCTTCCCTATCTCTATACTATTTGGCTGGTAGTTCCCGATGGATGTAAAAATTCCTATGTTAAAGACTTTTGGTTTGACGTTTTTGACCACTACAGTATTAATGGAGATTACCACTACGTAAATCGCATTATCGAAATGTCGGATTACATAGCCGGAGTCGATGATATTGTTGTCGGGGGCGATGGAGTCTCGGAAGTCTATAATCTCAACGGTGTATTTGTCGGAAATTCGGTCGAGGGTCTACCTGCCGGAGTATATATCGTCCGCCGGGGCGATAAGGTGGAGAAAGTTCTTGTGCAGTAGCCCGGACTGCTACAAACTTGCGACAATTTCGTGAAATAGCAATGAACCGTGGAAAGGGTATTGTGTATTTTCGGAATTTTGTATAAGTTTGCGGCGCAATGAAAAAAATAGGCATAGGATTTATATTATTTGTCTTGGCATTTGTTCTTTATCTCGGGGTGTCGTCGTGTCATGCCCCGGCAAATGCCGATGTGCCTGCGTGTGAGATAACCGCGCCTCTCGACTCGCTGTTTTCTACGATGTTTCCCAATCCCGGCGACCCGGGGGCTGTGGTGATAGTGCGCCAAGGCGACTCTATCAAGTATAACCGCAGTTTCGGCATGGCCGACCTCGAGAGAGGCATCCCGTTGAGCGACAGCACGGTCTTCAATATCGCCTCGGCGTCGAAGACATACGTGACGGCGGCACTTGTCAAGTTGCGCGACCAGGGTCGACTGACTCTCGACGACAGTCTGAGCATGTACTTCCCCAATTTCAGGTCGCCGATTTTTCGCCGTGTCACCTTGCGCCACGTGTTGTCGCATACCTCGGGCTTGCCCGACAAGCGTCCACGCACAGCCGACCAGTGGAACGAATATGTCAAAGACAATCAGTCGCCTTTTGGCTACGGGCCCGATTATCTGCTCTATGGGCGCGAAGAGGAGTTGACAGCCTTTTTTGAGACACTTGACACGCTCAAATCAGAACCCGGCACTAAATTTGAATATCAGAATGCCCCCTATCTATTGTTACCCTCGATTATCGAGCAACTGACAGGCCGTAATTTCGAATCGTGGATGCAGCAGAATATCTTTAATCCTGCCGGGCTTACGGAGACTGAATATTACGACCCTGCACGGCCACATCCGAGGATGGCGCATGCCTATAGCCTGGCTACCGGACCTCGTGACCCCGGGCGCTATCGCAGTACTGACGGGCGGTGGGACGAACAGGACTATGGCGAGACCGAGTTCTTCCTGACCCGTGCCGACCATGGCATCTGCACCACGCCTCGCGAATTTACAAAATGGATAAACGCCCTTTATCAGGGTAAGGTCGTAGACGAGTCTTCACTGAGCGAAGTCAACCGTCCTGTGATAGATACTGACGAAGACAGCATACAGTATGGACTGGGACTCTTCGTGCAGGATATCGAGTCGAAGCCGCTCAAGGTATTCCACAGCCGTAACAATGGCGGTTTTTCGATTTTCGAGGCTGTGTTTCCTCGCCAACATCTCTATTATCTGATTTTTGCCAACCGCGCCGACTGGGACAGGCTTGCCACAGCCGAGAAAATCGACAGCATCTTTATGGCGCACAAATGGTTGGTGCCCCGACAAGTTGTAAAAGAATGAAAAACATCACTCGTTGGCTTGTTCTCCTCGTAGTCTGCATCATGGTCGCGGCCACATCGTGTGGCCGTCGTCATAGTGCCGACGTATTTGCCACTTCGCTTGATTCTATATTTTTGTCGCTGTTTCCCGACCCTTCCGAACCAGGTGCCATAGTGCTTGTTGCCAAGGGCGACAGCATCATCTATGACCGAGGCTTCGGCATGGCAGACCTCCGGCAGGGCAAAGCTATCAGCGACACTACCTTGTTTAATATATGCTCTATATCAAAGCAGTTTGCCGCGATGGCCTTGCTCAGACTCGAAGAAGAGGGCGTGGTCGAGCTTGATGACAGGGTGACAAAGTATATACCCTCGCTCCGGTCGCCGCAGTATCGCAAGATTACGCTGCGCCACTTATTGTCGCATACGTCGGGCATACCAGATACAAGGCCTCGAACTGATAGCGAGTGGGCCGAATACCTGACCCGTCACAAATCGCACTTCGGCACTTGCCGCGACTATATGCTCTATGCCCTGACCAATGAGTCAACTACCTACTTGAACGACCTCGACACCTTTGCCTTCGAGCCTGGTACGGCCTACGAGTATCAGAACCCGACATACCAGCTCGTATTGCGCATAGTCGAAGATGCGACCCGGGTGCGTTTCGAGAAGTGGATGAAAACCAACATCTTTGACCGTGCCGGCCTTGAACATACAGTCTATTTTGACCCTGTCGGTGACCAAAGTGGATTTTCGCACGGTTATACCCGGGCAGTCGGTGACAATAAATATCATTTGTGGCGTTCGGACGACGGCCGTTGGGAAGAATGTGACTACGGCGAGGCCAACTTTTTCCCGACCAAGGCCGACGGCGGCATCTATACATCGGCTCTCGACTTCCTCAAATGGGAGCGTGCGTTGTTTGGTGGCAAGGTCGTGGGCGATTCTGCCTTAGCGGTTGCTACCACGCCTATAATCGGCACGGACATACCGTTTACGTCCTACGGCCTCGGCCTGTTTATAGAGGAAAAACCAGGTAAGCCGCGCAAGATTTTCCATACCGGCGACAACGGTGGCTATCTTACAGTCGAGGCTTATTTCCCCGATGCCGACGTGTTTTACCTCATTTTTGCCAACCGGCCCGACTGGCCGCGAGAGCGGACATACGAAATGGTCGACAGCCTTCTGATGGCACAGAAACTGATATGACTCCTCATAGTCCGAGACTGCAAGTATTGATAGCCACGTATGGACGCCGAATCGAGTCGGTCGACCCTGCGTGGCTGCCGTGTGTCGACGGCGTAGAATATGTGGTGACTTGCCAAAATCCCGACGGTCTCAGCCTCGACACATCGAGACTCGACAGCCGCGAGGATGTCAAGATTTATTATTTTGCCGACAAAGGCGTGTCGCGCAACCGCAACCACGGACTCGATGTGGCGACTGCCGAGTATATATTAATATCTGACGATGATATCGCCTATAACGCCGGTGCCCTGACCGAACTCATAAGCACTTTTGATGCCGACGACGATATCGATATAGTCACCACCCACTCGGTAACGCCCGAGACCCATATATATCCGCTTGACCGTCACAACCTTGATAAGCCTTGCAGGTTCTACTTGCCTATAGCGTTCGAAATCGCCCTGCGCCGGCAGTCAGTGGTGCGGAGCGGCGTCCGTTTTGCCGAAAGTATAAGTATCGGCACCGATTATATCACCTGTGGCGAAGAAAACTTTTTCTTCCGCAAGTGCCTCAACTGCGACCTTGCCGGTATCTACCGCAATATCGCAGTGTCGACCCACCACGGGCCCACTACAAGCAGCAGGCGTGCCGGCGAGCCCGGTGTGCTCCGGGCCAAGGGCGCGTTTATGCCCTGTGAGCGGGGCTATCTCGCCGCCTTAGTGCGACTCCCGGTCGAGGCGTGGCGCTCGCCTGTGCCATTCTGCAAGGCCCTATGGTATCTCGCGCAGGGCTATTGCTATTATATACGTCATCGCCACGAACTATGAAAGTGCTGCTAATGGGTGACGGCAGCGCCTACCATGCCAACCTTGCCACAGCCTTGCGAGGCATGGGTCACGACGTGACCGTAGCCTCCGACGGCACACGTTGGATGCAGACCGAGCGCGATATCGACCTGTCGCGCAGCAAGGGAAAATTAGGTGGCGCATTGTTATGGATGAGACTCTCGGGGATTGATGCCCGCAGATTCAAGGGTTATGATGTGGTGCAATTGTCATCGCCAGGCTTCGCGCCCCTGCGCCCCAAGAGGCTGAGGGTCTTGTTCGACAGGCTCAAAAGAGACAACGGCATAGTGTGCCTCACGGCCCTCGGTACCGACTCTGTCTATGTGCGCCACTGTCTCTTTGCCAAGCCGCCGGTGCTTCGTTACTCCGAGTGGAAAGTGGGCAGCGAACGCACGCCGTGGAGCTATACCCCTGCAAGCGAGGTCGAACAATGGCTGTCGACTGAACTTATTGACTATACCGACGAGTTTTATAGTCGGATTGACGGGGCTGTTTCGGCACTCTACGAGTACTACCGCGTGCTCGAGGCCGAACGTCCGGGCCTGTCGCTTGCCTACGGTGGCATACCCGTGGTCAGCGACGGTCTGCCGAAACATGTTGCCAACCCCGGGCCGCTGCGCATACTCCACGCCGTGCACCACGGCCGCGAAGCCGAGAAAGGCGCCGATATATTATTAGGTATGTTGCGACGGCTCGAGGCCGAAATGCCGGGAAAGGTCGTGGTTGACACTCCGGCAAATGTGCCATATTCGCAGTTCGTGCCCCGACTGGCGGCTTACGACTTGGTTTCTGACCAACTGTATTCATACACCCCTGCCACGACTGCATTATTGGCGATGGCCATGGGCGTGGTGCCCGTAAGCGGCGCCGAGCCTGAGTATTACGATTTCATAGGCGAAAAACATCTTAGGCCGATATTTAACGCCGACCCTGCGGATTTAGAAGGCACATATCGCCGTCTGCGAGACCTTGTTGCCGACCGCGCCGCCATTGCCGGTATGGCGGCCCAAGGTCCGAGTTTCGTAGCCGCACACAACGCGGCCGATGTCGTTGCCGGACGGTTTATAGACTTTTGGCGGGCGATTTTGTAAATTTTAACAATTAAAATGTAAGTAAATCGCTAAAGCTGCGTCATATTAACAAAAAACAAAATTTCAATATATTCATCCTTATGAAGAGAATTCTGATGCGCTGTGTGGCTGTGTTGGCAATGCTTGCCGGCATGACACCCGTAGTCAGCGCGCAAATGACCCCACAACCCCTGCCGATGGACAGTGCCGTAGTCTACGGCGTCCTTGACAACGGACTTACCTACTATATCCGTCATAACGAGAAGCCCAAGGGTCAGGCTGATTTCTATATTGCTCAAAAAGTAGGTTCTATCCTCGAAGACGAGCACCAGCGCGGCCTGGCTCACTTCCTCGAGCACATGTGCTTCAACGGCACAACCAACTATCCCGGTAAGGGCATCATCAACTGGCTCGAGAGCAAGGGTGTGAAATTCGGTGTAAACCTCAACGCCTACACCTCGATTGACGAGACTGTTTACAATATCTCTAATGTGCCCGTAGCCTCGAAGGCCGTACAGGACTCGTGCCTCCTCATCCTTCACGACTGGGCATGCGACCTTACCCTCGACCCTGCCGAAATCGATGCAGAGCGTCCTGTAATCCACAACGAATGGTCGCAGTCGATGGTGGGCGAGATGCGTCTCTACGAGAAACTCCTCCCCGTCATCTATCCCGACAACAAGTACGGCTACCGTCTGCCGATTGGCACGATGGACGTTGTCGACAACTTCCCGCCCCAGGCCCTGATTGACTACTATCACAAATGGTATCGTCCCGACCAGCAGGGTATCATCGTTGTCGGTGACATCGACCCTCAGTATATCGAGTCGAAAATCAAAGAAATGTTCGGCGGTATCAAGATGCCCGAAAACGCCGCTCCCCGTGAATATGTCAGCGTAGAGGATACTCCAGGCACAATCTATGCCATCGGTGCCGACCCCGAGGTCAAGGCTGCCAACGTTGGACTGATGTTCAAGTCGCCGGCCCTCGACCTGCCGCGCGAGCAGCGCAACACCAACTTCTACTTCATGGTCAACTATCCTAAGGTGATGATTACCATGATGATGAACAACCGTCTTGCCGATATTGCCTCGACACCCGAGGCCGAGTTTGCCGGAGCACGCATTTATTGTGGCAACTTCCTTATCTCTAAGACTATGCCCGCGCTGACCCTCGATGTCGACCCCAAAGGCGATGACGTAATCCCTGCCTTCACGCAGGCTTACCGCGAACTTCTCCGCGCCGTGCGTGGCGGATTTACCATCGGTGAGTACGAGCGTGCAAAATCAGAGTTCCTGTCGCGTATCGAGCGTGCCTACGAAGGCCGCAACGACGTTGAGAACGACTCTTATGTGCAGAAATACGTGAAACTCTTCCTCGACAATGTGCCCGCTCCCGGTATCGCCGTCGAAAAAGAAGCCTATGAGCAGTTGGCAAATATCTTCCCTATCGAAAATATCAACCAGGTACTTCCTGCCGTCGTTACCGAAGACAACCGCGTACTCCTGGCCATCGTGCCTGAGAAAGAAGGCTTTGCGATTCCCACCGAAGAGCAGTTTGCCAACGCTATCGCCGCTGTCGATGCCGAGACCTTAGAGCCTTACAAAGACCAGATGCGCGAAGACCCCCTGATTCCCCAGCTCCCCAAGGCCGGTAAAATCAAATCGGTCAAGACTCTCGATACATGGGGCGCCAAAGAGTACACCCTTTCTAACGGTGTGAAGGTCGTTGTCAAACCCACCGACTTCAAGGCAAACGAAATCGTATTCGAGGCACAGGCCAAAGGCAATGCCGGCAGCACCCTCGACCAGGCTCTTGCCTCTTCAATCAAATATGCGCCTATCGCCATTGGCAATATGAGCCTCAACGACTACAGCAACAGCGATATCCGCAAATACCTCCAGGGTAAACAGGCCGGGGTATCATTTAGTTTCGACGACTATACCCGCAGCATGGAAGGCAACGCTACTCCCAAAGACCTGCCGACCCTGATGGAGATGATTTATAGCTACTTTACCGGTTTCGGCCTGCGTGAGGACGAGTTCAATGCCGCCCGCGACGGACTTGCCGCACAGCTTGCCAACCAGGAGAGCGTGCCCAACTTTATCTTCTCTAAGAACTTGATTTCAAGCCTCTATAGCGCACCCTCGAAGCAGATGATTAGCGTCAGCGACCTCAAGGCTGCCGACCGTCAGTCCATCGTCGACATGGTACGCGGTATGATGAGCAACGCTGCCGACTATACCTTCTACTTCGTCGGCAACATCGACGAGGCTACCTTCGAGCCCCTGATGCTCCAGTATCTTGCCACCCTGCCGGCCAATGCCAAGAAAGCCTCTACAGGCTTTACCCACAACCCGGCATTTGAAATAGCCGCCGGCAGCAAGACCGATACTTTCTCCACCAAGATGCAGACCCCGCAGTCGTTTATCTTTATCGGTATTTTCGGCAAGATGCCCTATACTCAGAAGAACAAACTGCTTGCCAACATAGCCGCCCAGGTAGCCTCGAAACGCCTCCTCAACAAGGTGCGCGAGGAAATGGGTGCCGTTTACTCTATCAGCGCCATGGGCGACATGTCGCGTACCGACGAGCTCAACGTAATCTTCCAGAGCGCATTCCCCACCAACAAGGTAGAGATGAAAGACGAGACCCTCAAGGCTATCAAGGACATCTTCTATGCCGTAGGTGAGAAAGTAGACGAAGACGAGCTCAAACCAGTCATCGAATATATGCTCAAGACCAACGAGGAAGCTCTCAAGAGCAACAACGAATGGGCGGGCTCGATGTCGGCCGCAAGTATCAACGGTGTCAATGTATTCCTTGGCAAGGAACAGGTGCTCAAGAGCATAACCACCAAGGAAGTCGAAGACTTCATGCGCCAGGTTCTCGCCCAGGACAACTACCGCGTGGTTGTCCTTGACCCCGAAGGCGTTGCCGAGGATGCTACGAAGTAAAGTTTGTAGTTTAGAGTTTAAAGTTTAGAGTTTAAAGTTTTTCGGAAACCCTAAATACCCGAGATAAGAGTTTCGCGAGGTTGCCGGTCTGGCACGCCTCGCGAAACTTTATTTTGCCGCATGGGAAATTTTGCTTAACTTTGCATGGTCTTCCTTACCCGGGGGCCACAGTTTATGACACCCCATAATCCACACACTTATGCAGGCGAGTACCGACGCTGTCCTCATACTTGAGGATGGCACGATTTTCTGCGGCCGTAGTTTTGGCTACGAGGGTTCCGCTGCCGGCGAGGTAGTGTTCAACACTGCCATGACCGGCTATCCAGAGAGTCTTACAGACCCTTCTTACGAAGGCCAGATATTGGTCACCACTTTTCCACAGTTAGGCAACTATGGCGTTCCGCCGGCAGCCGGCGACGATGCCCTCAAAGATTATTTCGAAGGTTCGCGCATACACTGCCGCGCAATCATTGCCCAGGACTATGCTTTTCATCACAGTCACTGGCTGGCTGACCGCAGCCTCGGCCAATGGCTCAAAGATGAAAAAATCCCCGGTCTCTACGGCATCGACACACGAGCCCTCACCAAGCACCTGCGCGAGCATGGCTCGATGCTTGGCAAGATTCGTGTCGGCGACAGCGCAGACCTCGATTTCTACGACCCAAATGCCGAAAACCTCATAGCGATAGCCTCGTGCAGCGAACCGATGGTGTTCGACGGCGTAGGCACCGAACCGCGTCCACTCCCCGAAAAACTCGAGTCCGACCCCGATGGGCGACCCACGGTGGCCCTGGTCGACTGCGGCATCAAGCACAATATCATCCGCTGCCTGCTGCGTCGCGGCGTGCGCGTGGTGCGTGTGCCCTGGAACTACGATTTCAACACCTTCGACTGGGACGGACTGTTTATCAGCAACGGCCCCGGTAATCCTGATTTCGCCCAGGAAACAGTCGACCATATCCGCACAGCCATGGGTGCCGGCAAGCCTATATGCGGCATCTGCATGGGCAACCAGCTCCTTGCCAAGGCTGCCGGTGCGAAGACCTATAAACTGAAATACGGCCACCGCAGCCACAACCAGCCCGTGCGCCGCGTAGGCACCAACCAGTGCTTCGTGACGTCGCAAAACCACGGCTTCGCAGTCGACAACGACACTCTGCCGTCGGATTGGGAACCGCTGTTTATCAACATGAACGACGGTACCAACGAAGGCATCCGCCACAAGACGCTGCCCTTCTTCTCTGCCCAGTTCCACCCCGAGGCTTCGAGCGGACCACGTGACACAGAATACCTTTTTGACGAATTTATAGCTTTGCTGAAAAAATGATGACCAACGATACCAAGCCGCGCAAAGTGCTGCTCTTAGGCAGTGGCGCCCTCAAAATCGGCGAAGCCGGCGAATTTGACTATTCCGGCGCGCAGGCACTCAAGGCCCTGCGCCAGGAAGGCATAGACACCATACTCGTCAACCCCAATATCGCGACGGTGCAGACCTCCGAGGGTATGGCCGACAAGATTTACTTCCTGCCGGTGACACCCTATTTCGTGGAGCGCGTAATCGACAAGGAGCGTCCCGACGGCATACTACTGGCCTTCGGCGGACAGACGGCCCTCAACTGCGGCGTGGAGCTGTGGAAGAAGGGCGTATTTGAAAAATACGGTGTCGAAGTGCTCGGTACGCCCGTGCAGACAATCATGGACACCGAAGACCGCGAACTCTTTGTCGAAAAACTGCGCGAAATCGACGTCAAGACTATCAGCAGCGAGGCTGTAGAAACCGTCGACGACGCCCTGCGCGTGGCAAACCGACTGGGCTATCCCGTGATTGTGCGTGCTGCCTACGCCCTCGGTGGCCTCGGCAGCGGCTTCTGCGACAACGACGACGAGCTTGTCGCCCTGGTCGAGAAGGCACTGTCGTTCTCGCCACAGGTACTGGTCGAGAAATCTCTGAAGGGATGGAAAGAGGTCGAATACGAAGTGGTGCGTGACCGCTACGACAACTGCATCACTGTCTGCAACATGGAAAACTTCGACCCTCTGGGCATACATACCGGCGAAAGTATCGTCGTGGCTCCGTCGCAGACACTTAGCAACGACGACTATCACTACCTGCGTTCGCTTGCAATCAAGATAATACGCCACGTCGGCATCGTGGGCGAGTGCAACGTGCAATATGCCTACGACCCGGCATCGATGGACTACCGCGTAATCGAGGTCAATGCCCGACTGAGCCGTTCGTCGGCCCTCGCGTCGAAGGCTACCGGCTACCCCCTGGCCTTTGTCGCCGCCAAACTCGCCCTCGGCTACGGCCTGTTTGACCTCAAGAACAGCGTGACGCAGTGCACCTCGGCATTTTTCGAGCCGGCGCTCGACTATGTCGTTGTCAAAATCCCCCGATGGGACCTTGGCAAATTCCACGGCGTAGACCGCCATATCGGTTCGTCGATGAAGTCTGTCGGCGAGGTAATGGCCATAGGCCGCACATTCGAAGAAGCCATACAGAAGGGCCTGCGCATGATAGGGCAGGGTATGCACGGCTTTACCGAAAACCGCGAAATCAACATCCCCGATGTCGAGGCCGCGCTAAAAGAGCCTACCGACAGGCGTATATTCGTCATAGCCAAGGCGTTCAAGGAAGGTTACACCGTCGACCGCATACACGAGCTGACCAAGATTGACCGTTGGTTCCTCTACAAGCTGCGCGAAATCATCGATACAAGCGAGGAACTCGAAGGTTTCAACGACCTTGCCGAAGTTCCCGAGCTCCTTCTTCGTGTTGCCAAGGAGCGTGGTTTCAGCGACTTCCAAATCGCGAGGTCGATATATAAAGACGCCTTTACAGCCGACACCGACGGCTATATGGCCCGTGTGCGCGCACACCGCAAGGCCCTCGGGATAGTGCCCGTGGTGAAGCAGATTGACACCCTCGCTGCCGAATATCCCGCAGCGACCAATTACCTCTATCTGACCTATAACGGCACCGAGAACGATGTGGACTATCTTGGTGACGGCCGTTCGGTCGTCGTTCTCGGTTCGGGCGCATACCGCATCGGCTCGTCGGTCGAATTTGACTGGTGCTCGGTCAACGCCCTGCTGACGGCACGTCGCGAAGGCTGGCGCTCGGTGATGATAAACTATAACCCCGAGACCGTGTCGACCGACTACGATATCTGCGACCGACTGTATTTCGACGAGCTTACCTACGAGCGCGTGATGGATATCCTCGAGATGGAAAACCCTCACGGCGTTATCTTGTCGGTAGGCGGCCAGATACCCAACAACCTTGCCACACGTCTCGACGGCGCCGGTGTAAACATCTTGGGTACCACTGCCGAGAGCATCGACCGTGCCGAGGACCGCAACAAATTCTCGGCCATGCTCGACAGTCTCGGCATCGACCAGCCTCGCTGGCGCGAGCTCACCGACTTTGCCGACATTGAGGAGTTTGTAGAAGAAGTTGGCTATCCTGTGCTCGTGCGCCCCAGCTATGTGCTGTCGGGTGCGGCCATGAACGTATGCTCTAACCCCGACGAACTCAAGCGCTTCCTCAAACTTGCCGCTAACGTGTCGAAGAAACATCCTGTCGTGGTGACCGAGTTTGTGCAGTATGCCAAGGAAATCGAGATGGATGCTGTCGCCGACCATGGCGAAATCAAGGCTTACGCAATCTCGGAGCATATCGAGTTTGCCGGCGTGCACAGTGGCGACGCAACCATACAGTTCCCTCCGCAGAAGCTCTACGTAGAGACCATGCGCCGCATCAAGAAGGTGTCGGCTGCCATTGCCAAGGCCCTCAACATTTCCGGCCCGTTCAACATACAGTATCTTGCCAAGAACAATGATATCAAGGTAATCGAGTGCAACCTGCGTGCATCGCGAAGCTTCCCCTTCGTGTCGAAGGTTCTTAAGATTAACTTTATCGACCTTGCCACGCGCATCATGCTCGGTCTTCCCGTTGAGAAACCCGCCAAGAGCGCGTTCGACCTCGACTATGTGGGCATCAAAGCGTCGCAATTCTCGTTCTCGCGCCTCGGAGGTGCCGACCCCGTCCTGGGCGTAGACATGTCGTCGACCGGCGAGGTAGGCTGTCTTGGCGATGATACCGACGAGGCCGTGCTCAAGGCATTGTTGGCCGTGGGCCTCCGCGTGCCGCGCAAAGCCGTTCTGATGAGTACGGGTTCGCCCAAGCAGAAGGCCGATATGCTCGAAGCTGCGCACCAGCTTCACAAGGCCGGCCTTACCATATATGCTACCAGCGGCACCTGCCAGTTCCTCAACGAAAACGGCATACCGGCCGTGCGCGTCTATTGGCCTTCGACCCCCGACCAGCAGCCGCAGGCTCTCGACCTGTTGCACGAGCGCAAGGTCGACCTTGTGGTCAACATGCCCAAGAACTTCACGGGTACCGAGCTCAGCAACGGCCGCAAAATCCGCCGTGCCGCCATCGACCTCAATATACCCTTGCTCACCAACTCGCGACTCGCCTCGGCGTTTATCCGGGCGTTTACGTCTATCCCTCTCGACAAAATCGAGATTAAGAGTTGGGATGAGTATTGAGGTGTGATAAATTCGTCAACAAATGATAAAATTCGGTCAATTTGTGCGATTTCATAAATTTTCGCGTTTTTGTTAGAAATTATCAAAAATTTTAGCAAAAATATATTTTTAACCTTATTTATAGATTAATAATAAATTTTTAAAACGGCTCAATTTTTGAGGTAAAGTATTGAGTATCAGATATGTTTTATGCGGGTGCTAATATGGGGATGCAACAATGCCTAAAAACTATGTTGCAAAACATATAAAAAGATTTGGTCAATCCGTAAATTGTCCCGACCTTTGTATCGCAAACCTAAAACAATCTTTTTTACCTTAGAAATTGTACCTATTGGAAACCCATAAAAAGGAACTGCGTGAGCAGTTCCTTTTTATTTTAAGTGCAAATATAGGTGATATATTTCCGGCTTTAGCGATTATTTCATGCGGCCGGTGGCGTTGAGATACTGCGCTTCCGAGAGTTTGAACAGCCCGTATGCCCCAGTGTAGTCGTCCTGGGCCTGTCGATAGAGCGTCTGCGCGTCGAGAAGGTCGGTTATGGTACTTATGCCGGCCTCGTAATATGCCTGGTTGAGGCGAAGGTTCTCCTTGCTTTGTGCTATCGCTTCCGAGGCAAGTGTCATCTTGCGGTGTGCGGCGGTAAGGTTGTCCCATTTGTCGGTCATCTCAATCTCTAATTTTTGCCCGAGGTTTGAGAGTTCGGTGCGTGCGTTCTCGAGTTCGAGTTTCTTGCGCTTTATGGCGTGAGACCCACCCCACCAACCTGAAATCGGTATAGATACTGTCACCATCACACCGCCGAAGTTATGGCTCTGGTTAAACACGTCGTGATAGAACCATCCTGCGGCCACACCCACTTGTGGCAGATAGTTGCCGACTTCCATACGTTTCTCCAGTTCCTTGGCCTCGACGTTCTTTACAAGCAGACGGTGGTCAGAGGTCAGGCCGAGAGCTTCGGCAGAATTCATGAAGATGGCTTCGGGATACACGGGTACGGTGTCGGGCACCGCTTCGTTTACATCTACCCTCGCGTCGACACCGAGGCCGACTTGTTGTGCAAGCAGCATTTTCATTAACTCTATGCCGTTGTCAAGATTTACCAGGTCGGCACGGTAACCATTGCGTTTGAGCTCGACTTTCAACAAGTCGTTGCGCATGGTAACACCGGCATTCACGGCCTCTCCTACCTGTCTCGACAGTGTGTCGAGCATGGTAATGGCACTTTCTACGGTGTGCTTCTGAGCTTTGAGGGTCACGAGCTGCCAGTAGAGAGCCTCGGTTTGTAGCTGTACCTGGTTGGTGCTTTGCTCCTTGCGGATGCGGGCCGCCTCCTCGCCTACCTTGGCGAGTTTGTTGCCATTGACAATCCTGCCTCCGGCAAAGACAGGCTGAAGTGCCCATATCCCGGCAGCCTTGCCTTTGTTTATAATCCCGAGCGTGAAAAGGTCGAGCACATTATATTCAAGCACGTCATTATGTGTCTTGAACCATGTGCCGCCAGCCGATACTTGTGGAAAATATTTGGTAAAAGCCTCGCGGCGCGTCTCAATGGCGGCGCGAAGGTTATTGTCGGCCATATATATGTCGGCATTGTTTGCTACGGCCATTTGTTTGCACTCGTCGAGTGTGCAAACGGTGTCGGTAGTGGCCGTCGATGGTTCATGGGCGTGGCATATTCCTGTGCCTGCACCAAATGCCGCAATACAGATTATCGTTTTGTATATCGTTTTCATCTCTTTAGGTCAGGATTAGGAGTTTATAGTAGGTGAGTTTCAAGCGGTTCGGGCAGCGGCTTGTCGGCACCCTTTTGCCGGCGTTTCATCATAGAATAAGCCACCGGAATCACAGTGAGAATAAATATCATTGTGACGGGAGTACCCCAGAATATCACCACGCCCATCGGTTTCCATAGTGCGCTATTGCCTATCACCATGGGCAGCACGCCCATAGTGGCGGCAGCCGAGGTGAGGAAAATCGGGCGCATCCTTCGCTTTGAGGCGTTGAGCACCGCGTCGTATACCGACTCGCCCTGGTTGCGCAGCTCCTCGGCATAATCAAGGAGTACGATGGCGTTTCTCACCAATATACCCATCAGCGACACAATGCCCAGTACGCATGTGAGCGATACATCGGTGTGCTGTATTATCAGGCCCAGGGCCGCACCGGGCATGCACAGCAGCAAGGAGATAAGCAATAAGATGGCTGTGTCGGCCTGTGCATAGTGAAACAGGAGTATGAAGAAAATTATGGCTACTGCCATTGCCAGGCCCGAAAGTATCTCGGGCAGCGTGTCCATGGTGTTTTCCCACTCGCCGGCACGCTCGATGGTGATGTCGGACGGCAGGTTCATGTGGCTGATGCTGTCCATCAGTACCTCGGTACGGTCTATCACGTTGACGTTGCGCTGCACTTCGGCAATAACGGAGACCGTTGCTATGCCATTATAGTGCGTCAGCATCCCGTCATGCCACTCGGGGCTGACGGTCGATATCTGTCGCAGGGGCACAGTGCCGAGACCTATTACCGGCATCGGTTCGTTTTCGAGCTGGTCAATCGAACTGCGCGTCGAGGTGCCTGTCTTGAGTGTGACCGGGATACCGTAGTCGCCCTCCCACACGGTAGCCACAGGCAAGCCCGGCGAATAACGCATGGCAAGGGATGTCTCGACCAAGGTAGAGTTGAGGCCGAAGCGTTCGGCGCGGTCGCGGTCGAGGCTTACTGCCGCCGATGCCAGCGGGTTGTCTAAAGATGTGCGCACGTTTCGCAACCCTGGCACGTGCCGCGCTACCGCTGCCACCGAGTCGGCCACTTTCTTGAGGGTGGTGGCATCGGCTCCCGACAACTTTATCTGCACCGGATAGTCGGCGGTTGAGTAACTAAGCTGCTTAAATCTCACAAAGGCATCGGGGAAATAGCTCTCGTACTTTTCGGTAAACTTATTTAGCACGTCGATAGTGGCATCGTTGCTTTGTGTGTTGACAATAAACTGTGCGAAGTTGGGGCCTCCGACCTGGGGGGCGTACGTGGCCTGAAAACGGGGCGACGAACACCCGTGGAACGAGGCTATCGAAACCACCATCGGGTCTTTCGACAGTATGTTTTCCAAAGAATCGGCTATCACGGTGGTGCGTTCGACCGATGTGCCCTGGGGCAGGAAAATCTCTACGGCAAACTGGTTGCGCTCGGCGATGGGCATGAGCTGGAGTGGATGAACTATGAAGAGCCACGAGCCGGCCACGGTAAAGGCTACGCCGAGGGCTATGGTGGTTTTCGGCCACGCAAAGCACCAGTCGATTAGCTTGTTGTAGCCTTTCTGCATCGATACGAAGAAACTAAATTTCTTTTTGCCCGAGGCAATGGCCTCTTGCTGGAGCCTGTAGATGGGTTTCTTTATAAGTTTGTACTGCATGTATGGCACCAGGAGCTCGGCAACCAACAGTGATACAAACAGGATGATTGTCATGCCCCAGGGGAAGTCGGTGAGAAAGTCGCGGAACATTCCCTTTATCGTGATTAGGAACGGGAAGAAAGTGACCGAAATGGCGAGGGTGGCCGAGAATATAGCCTTGAAGAACTCTGTGCCGGCCCTAAGTGTGGCATGGTAATGGTCCATGCCCTCGGATATCAGTTCTACGTAGTCGTCGATGATTACCACAGAGTTGTCTACAATCATGCCGAGCGATACGATGAGGCAGGCAAGGGTCACAGTATTGAGCTCTATCCCGAAGGCATAGAAGAGGCCCAGCGATATAAAGATGGCTATGGGGATGGTGGATGCGGCAATCAGCGCCACTCTGAGCGGGAGGAGCAGCATAATCACGATTACCACGGCTATGATGGCCACGAGCAGTTCGACCAGGAAATAGTTTACCGAATTGTTGACCACCACCGGCTGGTCGGTAATCTTGAACAGTGTCACGCTTTCGGGAATTTCAGACTTGAAAGCCTCAATCTGTTTGTCAACTTCCTTGCCCATCTCGACTATGTTGTAGCCCTCTTTCATCTGCACACTCAGCAGTATGCACTTCTGAAAGTTGTTGGTAATATAGCTTTCGGCCTCCGGATATTCGCGGCGTATGTCGGCTATGTCGCCCAGACGTACCACGCTGCCGTCGGGTGTAGATAGTACTATCATGTCGGCCACGTCGGCTATCGAGTTGACCGACCGTGTCACGATTATGGGCTGGGTGTAGTGTCCGCTCTTGAGCGAGCCTCCCGTTGTCTGGAAGCCCTGTGCAAGGAGCGTTGCCCCGACTGTAGTCTCTGACAGCGCGTAGTGCTTCAGCTTTTCGGGGTTGAGATAGACGGCAATCTGCTCGGTCTGCTTGCCGGTGACATTCATGGTGCCTACGCTTTCTACGGTGCGCAGGCGGTCTTTCAGTTTGTCCATATAGTCACCGAGTTCGCGATATGTCTTGTCGTCGCTCTGCATGGTTATGAGCAACGCCGATGTGTCGCCGAAGTTACTAAGGGTCTCAACGGCAAGCACGCCCGGCGGCAATGTCAGTTTCACCTGCTCCATGCCTATCTTGAACTCGTTCCAGAACGGCTTGGAGTCTTGTACGTTGTTGTCGAGCTCGACGAATATTATCAACATTCCCGAACTGATTTGCGAGTGGGTCTTCTTCTTATCTACCTGCTTGTAAGAGAATATATAGTCTTCGAGCGGTTTGAGCACTTCGTTTTCTATCTGCTCGACTGTGGCCCCTGGATATACGGCGGCAACCACGCCCTCGCGGATGGTGAACGAGGGAAACTCGTTCTTGTTCATTACCTTGAGTGCATATATGCCGAAGGCTATAAGCACGCACACGAGAAGTATGACCTCCTTGCGGTATTTTATACCCGCCGTAACTATTGGGTTGGGGTGCGCGAGCGGTTGCGGCCCCTGTTGAGAGGTCGCATCCGTCGGTCTCGACGGCTGTGGTGAAGTCGGCCGCTGGTCGTTGTTATTTGTTGCCATTGTAGTTTACTCGTTATTGGTGATGAATTATTCGGCTACTGTCACTTGTGTGCCGTTGCTCACTTTCTGCATACCGGCCACTATCACGCTGTCGCCCCTGGCTATGCCCGAAAGGATTTTAACGCCGTCGGCCGACAGTTCGTTGGCGGTCACGAAACGCTGCATGGCTTTGCCATCCTTTACAACCCATACAAAGAGGCTGTTGTCGGCGGCAAGCAGCACAGCTTGCGAGGGAAGCGTCATCTGTGTGTTAGTCACAGTCGCCGGGTCGGTAGACAATCCTTCGACGTTTACAGCCGCTATCATACCCGGGAGGATTTTGCCCCCGGCATTTGTGATGTCGAATTTCACATTGTAGGTGCGCGTGAGCGGGTCGGCAACCACTCCTTTTTGTCCGAGCTTGCCTGTTACCCTGATGCTGTCGGTGGCGGCCACAGTAATATCGGCTGTGGTTCCGATTGTGAAGGCCGATATTTCGTTTTCTGGCACTGAGATGTTGACCTGCAGCTTGTCAAGGTCTACGATTTTGAGCACGGGCTGCGCTGCAATCACAGTCTGACCGTCATCGGCCAGCTTTTGGGAAACATAGCCCGAGAGGGGCGATGTAAGTGTGGCATCGCTTACGCCCCTGTTGGCAAGTTCGGCCGCGTTCTCGGCCTGCTTTAGCTTCGACTGAACTTCTACCCACTTTATGTCGGGAAGGGCGTCGGCATCATGCAGTCTTTTCAATCTGCGATAGGCGTCGCGGGCTTCTTCGAGTTCGGCGTTGGCAATATTGCTGGCATTTTGTAGGCTCTCACTCTTAACTTTTGCAAGAACCTGGCCCTTGCTAACTTTTTGACCTTCGTCAACAAAGATTTTAGTGATAGTACCCGGCACCGAGAAGCTGACTGTTGATTCGTCAGCCGATTCTACGGTGCCCGAAAAACTACGTCCGTCGGAGTTTGCTGCCGATGACCCGGCAACTTTGACTGCAACGCGCGGAGGGGCAGCGACCGTTGCCTTTTCGTGATGACATGCGCATAAAATACCCGTCAGGGCTACAGCCCCCGAAATCAAGACTCTCGAAAAATAATTGAAACGTATCATATGGTGAATATCAGTTAATCGGCTCAAAACCTCTCAGACCAGTGGCAACAGCAAGGAGCCCACGGCCTTAAGGGCGTATTATGAATATTTAACAACTGAACCAAGCACCTTGTTCTGAATATTTCCGAAGTATTCTTTGCAGATTTCACACCATATGATATTGAAATGACAAAAATTAGGGCACAAAAAAGGCCGCTACGATGAGCGGCCTTTATGACGAGCGGTTTTTGTGCTATTTTACGATGACTTTGCTCGAGGTGTTGCCCTGGCGGCGTATATAGATTCCCTGCGAGGGATTTGCCACGCGGACGCCCTGGAGGTTGTAGAACTCTATGGGCGCGTCGTTGTCGGTTACAATAGCCTCGACACCGGTCTGGAAGGGGTTGAAGGGAAGGAATATGATAGCCTCGACAAAGAACTTGTCGTATTGTGTCGTAGTCGGGGGATTGGTAGTGGTGTAGTTGTCGTTGAGGATACCGATTGTGCCACTCGTCGTGAGTGACCACCAGCCTTCTTCGCCCTCGACGGCACCGCCGACAAAGCCTACGTTTTTATCCTCGAGGTACTGTCCGTCAGAGCCCCACAGATAGTATTTCACCCCGTCGTGTTCGGTAATTACCTGGTCGTTTGCGTACGCAAGCATGTTGGCATTGTCGATGGTGAACGTTACGGGGTAAGAATAGAAACCGTTACCGGCGAAGTTGTCGACAATCAGGTTGCCGTCTTTCATCTCTACCCAGATAGGGTAGGCTGTGCTTGTGCCCTGGTTGTATTGCTCGATTGTGCGAGTCTGCATCTGGCTGTTGGTGTACCATATATAGGTCTGGGCTATGGCCGACACGTAGTTCCTGCCGGGTTCCATACCGGGCATGGCGAGTAGGATGGCGTTGTCCAGGCGACCGTTGTTGACACCGTTGAAAGATATTACACGGTGAGCTGTGTCGATTGTGAAAACGACAGGTGTGGCTTTACGGGTGTTGAAATCGTAGTTGTAGACAGTAAGCTCTGTGGCGTTGTTGCCTGTCGAAGTCTGGTTGAGGGGGATGGTGATTGTCTGAGCCAGGGCGTCGAACTCGATTTCGTAGCTCAGGCCGCGATAGTAGAAGTTGTCGACAGTGAGTTTGCCCTCGTCGGAGAGCGAGATGGTCACTGCACCGACGTTGCGCTGCGCCCAACCCTGGTTTTGTTCGTTGATATAGCCCTCCATATAGTAAAGGCCGGTGAGGTCTTTGGCGGTGCTTGGTTTTTCGAGCGCAAAACAGCCGAGGGCGATTCCCATCGCTGCCAGCATGATTGAAATTCGTTTCATGATTGGTTATATGTCGGTATTATAATATTACTTTACTTGTCGAATTGCCTTTGCGCATTATATATAGGCCGTGACCGGGATTGTCGACGCGCACGCCTTGGAGGTTAAAATATTCGACAGGGGCATTGTCGTCGGCCTCGATATCGTTTACACCGGTGCTGAACGGGTCGAAGGGCATGATGATTTGTATGTCGGCATATAGAAGTCCGTCCGACTTGTCGTGAAGCATCGCTCCGGCGGAGGGAATTGTGAGGGCCATCAGGTTGCGTTCGTTGGCTTCGTCATCGCCGGGAACATTGTATATGCCTGCGTCGAATGTCAGCGTTCGCGACACCGGTGCGTCGTTTTCGTCAAGGCTCCACAGGTAGAGGTCATAGCCCTTATAGTAACCTTGAGCGTTTGTCGCTGTCGCAGTACGGTTGTCGTTATTGACTGTCAGGGTCATGGGGTAGAGGGTGGAGAGGTCGCAGAAGTTTGATACCGAGATTTGGTCACGTTGGCCGTCGACAGGCTCGACCCAGAGCCAGCTCCTGTAAGGGCCTACAAGTTTTGTCCCATCGATATCATAGCTCATCATATAGGTATTTGCGTAATCGATATACATACCCATTGCCGACAAGGCGGGCATGTCGCTGCCTACCTGCGCTATTTCGGCAATCTCGTTTGGCGATTCCCAATAAATCATGTGGTTGGCGGCATCGATTTTAAGACTGATATCGTTGCGTTCCTTTGTGGTGATGTCGGTGGCAAATAAGTTGAGTTTGACACTTGTTTGGTCGAGGATGGGCTGGGCCTGGTCTTTGCTCAGGGTAATGGTGTGGGTGGCGGCATCGAAAACACCGTCGAAGTAGACATTCCAATAGAAGGGGCCGATTTTCACTGTGTTGTCTCCTGTGGCGATGATGTTCATTTCGCCGCATGAATAGTGGGTAGGCTCCATGTCTCCTCCTACATATCCTAAGAAGTGGAATATGTAAACGCCCTGTATTTCCTGTACGTTGATAGGGTCGGGCATCTGTATTTTGCTCTTGACCCGGCGCAGTGACTTATGGGCGCTGTAGTCGATGTTGGGTCGCTGGGCCGGTTCGACAAATTCAGCCATCTGGTGGCGGGTCTTGGTGCTGCCGCCGAGGTCGTATGCCGATATATTCACAGCAAGTACCGCAGCGAAAATCAATAAGTAAAGTTTTTTCATAATGATAAATCTTAATCCGTGACAAAGGTAGTCAGAGTTTTGCAAAGAGCCAAATTTTTCAATTAAAAAACGACCGTTTGCTATTGTTGCGAAGTCCGCAGAATTTTGTAACTTTGCATGAAAAATATAACCAAAGACAATGAAAAAGATAACTTTTGCAATTCTCTTTGTGCTGGCCGTACTCCCTGTGTCGGCACAGTTTAACCTTTCGAAGGCAATCGGCGGCGCAGCCAAAGCCGCTAAGGCCCTGACACTTACCGATGCCGATATGGCGGCTTATGTCAAGGAGTCGGTAGACTGGATGGACACCCACAACCCGGTGCTCCCCGAAGACAATCCCTATACCGTGCGCCTGCGCAAACTTACCGAGGGCGTCACCGAGGCCGACGGCATACCATTGAATTTCAAAGTGTATGACGTGATAGATGTCAATGCTTTTGCCTGTCCCGACGGCAGTGTGCGTGTTTTCTCGTCGCTGATGGATATAATGAGCGATGACGAACTGCTCGGTATCATCGGCCACGAAATCGGTCATGTGATGAAGCATCACTCTAAGAACGCTTTCCGCAACGAACTGCTCACAGGCGCGGCTAAAGATGCCATTGCCTCGGCCGGAGGTGTCGCTGCCAAGCTCACCGAGTCGCAGTTGGGTAATCTCGGCCAAAGCCTGCTCAATGCAAAATACTCGCAGAAACAGGAAAAGGAAGCTGATAACTGCGGCTACGATTTCTTGATTTCGACAGGCAAAAATCCCTGGGGTATGGTTATGGCGTTTGAGAAGTTCATGAAGATGGAACAGGAAGCCGGTTCGAAATCGAGCTATGTGCAGAAGATGTTTTCTTCGCACCCCGAGACTCAGTCGCGTATCGACGCAATGACCAAGCGCTGCCAGAAAGACGGCATCCCAAGACCGGAATAATTATTCAACTTCCGTTTTCGGAAGTTGAGGGTTAAAGTTTAAAGGTTAAGGGTTAATGAGCTGCCGATAATCTCATTAACCCTTAACCTTTATCTTTCAATAGTTCTGCCAGGCGCGTGTTGCGCGTGCAGGTCAGGTGGTTGCCCACGGCATACGACAGTGCGGATGGATTGCCCACGAGCACGCAGATTTTCCTGGCGCGTGTTATGCCTGTGTAGATTAGGTTACGTTGCAGCATCACATAGTGCTTCATCGTTATGGGCATCACTACTATGGGGAATTCCGACCCCTGGCTTTTGTGTATGGTCACGGCATAAGCCTGCATTATTTCGTCGAGTTCCGACGACTTGTATTCGATTTCTGAGCGGTCGAATTTCACGATTATCTTGTCGTCGTGCTGGTCGATATGCGTTATATAGCCTATGTCGCCGTTGAAGATGTTTTTGTCGTAATTGTTTTTTACCTGCATCACTTTGTCGCCGGTGCGAAAAATTGTCTCACCGTGCCTTATATTTTGGCCGCGAGGGTTTACGGCCTGTTGCAGGCGGGCGTTCAGGGCTGCTGCCCCTATTTCGCCTTTATACATAGGTGTCAGAACCTGTATTTCTGACGGCGCGAGACCGTAAGTCTTTGGCAAGCGTGTGCCGATGAGGCTTACGATGGTTTCGGGGATGGCGTCGTCGGGCGTGTTGATAAAGAAAAAGTCGGCGTCGCGCCCGTTCGAGATGTCGGGGTTCAAGCCCGCGTTGATGGCGTGGGCGTTGGTGACTATGCGGCTGGCCATAGCCTGGCGGAATATACGTGTCAGCCGTACCACGGGAACCGTGCCCGAGGCTATTATGTCGTGCAGTACGTTCCCGGCCCCCACGCTGGGCAGCTGGTCGATATCGCCAACCAATATCAGCCTCATGCTGTCGGGCATGGCCTTGACGAGGGTGTAGAACAATAACTGGTCAATCATCGAACACTCGTCGACGATGAGCACGTCGCCGTCGAGCTTGTTTTCCTCATTGCGCATAAAGCCTTCGAAGGGGTTGTATTCTAACAGCCGGTGTATGGTGCGTGCCTCCATGTCGGTGGCCTCGCTCATGCGCTTTGCCGCGCGTCCGGTGGGCGCGGCAAGCAGTATCTTCATCTTGCGGGCTTTGAATGTCGCGATTATCCCTTTGACAGTCGTGGTCTTGCCTGTGCCCGGCCCTCCGGTGAGTATCATCACTTTCGACGCGATGGCGCAGTCGATTGCCTGTTGCTGCGCGCCGTCGTACACCATGCCTTCGGGGGCGCGGTCGGGGGCGGTCGCTTTGGCGGCAGGGCAGGGTGCCGACAATAGTTTTTGCAGACGGCGTGCCGAGCCTCGTTCGGCATAGTAGTACATGGGCAGGTAGACCGCGTCGGCCTCTATGATGACCTTCTTGTCGGCGCAAAGGGTAGCGACGGCGTCGCAGACCTCGCCCTCGGCAGTGCCGAGGATTGAAGCAGTCATGCGCACTAACTCGTCATAAGGCACAAAGACGTTGCCGTCGTCGGCAGATTTGCGTAGTGCGAAGAGTATGCCGGCGGCTATGCGGCGAGGGTCGTTGGCCTGATAGCCCATGCCGGTGGCGATATCGTCGGCGGTCTTGAAGCCTATGCCGTCGATATCTTCGGCAAGGCGGTATGGATTAGAGTTGATGTTGTAGAGCGAGTCGGCGCCGTAGGCCTTATATATTCTCGATGCATACGCGGCCGATATGCCGTAGCCTTGCAGCCCGATTAGCATCTGGCGCATTTCGGTGTGTCGTTGCCATCCGGCCTTGATTTGCTCTATGCGTTTCTTCCCAAGTCCCGGCACCTCGGCAATGCGGTCGATATGATTGTCGAGTATTTCGATTGTGTCTTTTCCGAATGTGTTGACGATTGCCTTTGCCGACGCCTTGCCAACACCTTTGATACGGCCCGAGGCGAGGTATCGCTCTATGCCCTTGACGCTGACAGGCATCATCTCGCTCCACGATTCGACAGTGAACTGCTGGCCGTAGCGAGGGTCGTCGCGATAGTCTCCCTCGAGCTCGACACAGGTGCCCGCTGCGAGGTCGCCGAGCGTCCCTGTGGCTATGAGGCGCTTGTTGCCGGGGTCGGTCTTGACTCGTACCACCGCCCAGTCGTTGTCGGGGTTGTGATAACTGACTCCCTCTACTATGCAACGTATCTTTTCCATACTCCAAATCTATGATGATGCAAAGATACGGATAAGTCGAGGGCAAATCAAAATTTATTTTGAATTTGCCGAGCGGAAGTATCTAAGACGGAGTCAAAGTTAGCAAAAATATTTGAGGTGAAAACAGGCATTAAATGGGACGTAATAATCAATTTGTGCCCCTATGTGAACGGTTATAGGTACCTGTGGAGTGAATTGTGCATAAAGATAAAGGGTTTTAGTTATGGTTTTTATTTAAAAATTGAGTAAATTTGCAATGTTGATAGTATCATATAAAAGGTCTGCTGTGTCGACAACCAGAGTTGCCGGCTCGTGCGGACGAAAAGTATATAGAAATGGAAAACCAATTTCAGACAGCCGGTGCCAAGCCCTTTACCATGCGCGAGGCAATAGCCGAAGCCAAGCGGTGCCTTCACTGCAAGGTGCCCCAGTGTAAAAAGGGGTGCCCGGTGAGCAATGATATTCCCGACTGGATACACGAACTGTCGTTGGGTAATCTCGGCAACGCCATGGCCATAATCAACGGCCGCAGCAACCTGCCGGCAGTATGCGGTCGCGTCTGTGCCCACGAGCGCCAGTGCGAAGGCAATTGTGTCATGGGCAAGAAGGGTGCGCCTATACGCATCGGTGAGCTCGAGCGCTTCGTGGCCGACTTTGACGGCGATATGAACCTTACCCACCCCGAACTGCTGCCAAAGACGCGCGGCCGCATTGCCGTGATAGGCAGCGGGCCTGCAGGCCTTACCGTGGCCGGCGAGTTGGCGCGTAAAGGTTTCGAAGTCGAGATTTTCGAGATGGAGCCCGAACCCGGCGGCGTGCTGATGTTCGGTATTCCCGAGTACCGCCTGCCCAAGGCCGTTGTGCGCCGCGAAATCAAGCGGATTTGCGAACTCGGCGTGACCATACACTGCAATGTCACCATAGGCCCTGATTGCAATATCGACCAACTTTTCGAGCAAGGTTTCGACGCCATCTTCATGGGTACCGGTGTCGGCAAGCCGCGCAAGCTGCCCATACCCGGTGCAGACTACGATGCCGTGCGCCAGGCTATTTGGTTCCTGCGCCGCGTGAGCCTTTATAACTCGGGCCTGATTACCCGCGAAGAGGTCCCCGTGCGCCAGGGCGACCGCGTGTTTGTAATCGGCTGTGGCAACACCGCCATCGACGCCGCCCGCACGGCCCTGCGCCTCGACGCCTCGGAAGTCACGATACTTTATCATCGCACTATCGAGCATATGAGCGCCCTCAAGGCCGAGTATAACGACGCTGTAGAGGAAGGCGTGAAATTCCGCTGGGAGACTTCGGTCAAGGAAATTCTTGCCGATGACAAGGGCAAGGTCAACGGGATTGTCATCACCGACCCGACGGGCGAGTACCCCCTGCCTGCCGACAAGGTAATCTTTGCCGTAGGCTCGTCGCCTGCCAGCCGTATCGTGTCGACCACGACGGGGATAGATGTAGACGACAAACGCTATGTCATAACCCGCGACGTGCCCTATGGCATGACCACTCGCAAGGGCGTATTTGCCGGTGGCGACGTCACGGCGCGCCCGGCAACCGTCGTACACGCCATGCAGGACGCACGCCGCGTGGCCGAGGGTATCGAGCAGTATGTCGATGCAATGAAGTTGATGAAGACAATCGAAGAACATAACTAATATTTCATACTACTAAAATAGTTAATATCATGGTAAACTTTTCACTTGAGGGCAAGGTAGCCCTCGTAACCGGCGGTGTCTACGGCATCGGTTTCGCAATTGCCAAGGCCTTCCACGAGGCAGGCGCAAAAATCGTCTTCAACTGCAACACCCAGGACTCTATGGACATGGGCGTGGCAAACTATAAAGAAGCCGGCATCGATGCCAAGGGCTATATGTGCGACGTTACCGACGAGGCCGGCGTACAGGCAATGATAGCCGACATCGAGAAGACTATGGGCGGCGTCGACATCCTTGTCAACAACGCAGGTATCATCAAACGTATCCCCATGGACGAGATGGACGTTGCCGACTTCCGCAAGGTTGTCGATATCGACCTTGTTGCCCCCTTCATCTGCGCCAAGGCCGTTATCCCCGGCATGATTAAGAAAGGTCACGGCAAAATCATCAACATCTGCTCGATGATGAGCGAACTCGGCCGCGAGACCGTCAGTGCATACGCTGCTGCCAAGGGTGGCCTTAAGATGCTTACCCGCAACATCTGCTCGGAATACGGCGAGCACAACATCCAGTGCAACGGCATCGGCCCGGGCTACATCGCAACCCCCCAGACCGCACCCCTGCGCGAACGCCAGGCCGACGGTAGCCGTCATCCCTTCGACCAGTTCATCATCGCCAAGACTCCGGCAGGCCGCTGGGGCACACCCGAAGACCTCATGGGCCCGGCTGTATTCCTGGCATCTGACGCCTCGAACTTCGTAAACGGCCACGTGCTCTACGTCGACGGCGGCATCCTCGCCTACATCGGCAAACAGCCTAAGTAAAAAGTCATGAGTGAGGAGTGAGAAGACAGGAGTCGCACCAGGCTCCGCCCTTCCCGCTCCTCTCTTTGACAAATTTACCTCCGAACTTCTCACTTTAAACTTCAAAAGATTCTCCTCACCAACTCCACAACTCAATTAATGGAAGAAGTATTCAAATATATTATCGGTCTTGGCGCCGCCGTGATGATGCCTATCATCTTCACCGTCCTCGGTGTCTGCATCGGTATCAAACTAAGCGACGCATTCAAATCGGGCCTCAAAGTCGGTGTCGGCTTTATCGGCCTGTCGATAGTGACAGCCCTGTTGACCTCGGCCCTCGGCCCCGCCCTCGATACCGTTGTAGATATCTATGACCTCCAGCTCAAGATTTTCGACATGGGCTGGCCTGCCGCCGCCGCCGTGGCCTACAATACCGCCGTGGGTGCCTTCATCATCCCGGTTTGCCTTGGCGTCAACCTGCTCATGCTGCTGACCAAGACCACGCGCACTGTCAATATCGACCTCTGGAACTACTGGCACTTCGCCTTTATCGGTGCCGTAATCTATTTCGCCAGCGACTCGCTTGCTTGGGGTTTCTTCGGTGCCATAATCTGCTATATCATAACCCTCATTCTTGCCGATATCACTGCCAAGAAGTTCCAGAATTTCTACAAGGACATGGACGGTATTTCGATACCTCAGCCTTTCTGCGCGGGTTTCATGCCGTTTGCCTGGGCTATCAACAAGGGTCTCGACGCCATCCCTGGTGTCCGCGACATCGAGATTGATGCCGAGGGCATGAAGAAAAAATTCGGCCTCCTCGGCGAACCCCTGGTGCTTGGTGTGATTATAGGTATAGCCATCGGCTGCCTTACCTGCAACTCGTGGGGAGAAATTGTTGATAAAATCCCTTATATCCTCGGCCTCGGCATCAAGATGGGTGCCGTGATGGAACTTATCCCCCGTGTGACCGTCCTCTTTATCGAGGGCCTGAAGCCGATTTCTGATGCCACACGTGCATTGATAGCCCGTAAGTTCAAGGGTGCCGACGGCCTCAATATCGGCATGACCCCGGCCCTTGTAATCGGTCATCCCACCACCCTCGTAGTGTCGCTGCTCCTTATCCCCGTCACCTTGATACTGGCCGTGCTCCTGCCCGGCAACGAGTTCCTGCCCCTGGCTTCACTGGCCGGCATGTTCTACGTTTTCCCCCTGGTTCTTCCCTATACCAAGGGCAACGTGTTCAAGACCTTTATCGTCGGCCTTGTTGTGATAGTCCTCGGCCTCTACTGTGTGACCAACCTCGCACAGTGGTTCACCCTCGCCGCCCACGATGTGTATGCTGCTACCGGTGATGCCGCTGTAAATATCCCTGCAGGTTTCGACGGCGGCAGCCTCGACTTTGCCGCATCGCCCCTGGCATGGATTATTTTCCAGTGCACCGAAAACCTCAAGTGGATTGGCTCGGGTCTGCTCGTAGTCGTTACTATGGGTCTGATGTGGTGGAACCGCGTACAAATCATACGCAACCAGAAATTAATGATTGAACGTAACTCAACAGAAATACAGTCACAAGAATGAAAGTCATAACCTTAGGCGAGATTATGCTCCGCCTTTCGCCTGCCGGCTGCAAGCGTTTCGTGCAGGTAGACAACTTCGATGTAATATGGGGCGGCGGCGAAGCCAACGTTGCTGTAAGCTGCGCAAACTATGGCCATGACGCCTATTTTGTAAGCAAACTGCCTACACACGAAATCGGCCAGGCCGCTGTCAACGCCCTGCGTCGTTATGGCGTGCATACCGACTATATTGCCCGTGGTGGCAAGCGCGTGGGTATCTACTATTGCGAGACAGGTGCTTCGATGCGTCCCTCGAAGGTAATTTATGACCGTGCCGGTTCGTCGATTGCCGAGGCCAAGCCCGAAGATTTCGATTTCGACGCTATCATGGAGGGTGCCGACTGGTTCCACTGGAGCGGTATCACCCCGGCAATCAGCGACGAAGCTGCCGAGCTGACACGCCTTGCCTGCGAGGCTGCAAAGCGTCACGGCGTGACTGTTTCGGTCGACCTCAACTTCCGCAAGAAACTGTGGACGAGTGAGAAGGCCCAGAGCATCATGCGCCCGCTGATGAAATATGTAGATGTGTGCATCGGCAACGAGGAAGATGCAGAGTTGTGCCTCGGCTTCAAGCCCGATGCCGACGTTGAGGGGGGCAACACCGATGCCGAAGGCTACAAGGGCATATTCGAGGCCATGATGAAGGAATTCGGCTTCAAATATGTTGTTTCGACCTTGCGCGAGTCGTTCTCGGCTACTCACAACGGCTGGAAGGCCATGATTTATAACGGCAAGGAATTCTACCAGAGCAAACGCTACGACATCAACCCCATCATCGACCGTGTCGGTGGCGGCGACAGCTTCTCGGGTGGTCTTATCCACGGCCTGCTGACAATGAAGACCCAGGGCGAAGCCCTCGAGTTCGCAGTGGCGGCATCTGCTCTCAAACAAACCATCAACGGTGACTTCAACCTCGTTAGTGCTGCCGAAGTAGAGGCTCTTGCCGGCGGCAGCGCAAACGGCCGCGTGCAGCGTTGATAATAATTGGTTAAAGGTTAAGGTTTAAGGTTTAATGAGATTGATAACCAACAATTCCCCTACCTTTAACCTTTAACCTTTAACCCTTAACCTTAAGAATAATGGCAAAATTTGATAAACAGGCCGTAATGGCCAAAATCGCCGCTGCACCCATGGTGCCGGTGTTCTATCATAAAGACCTCGAGGTTGCCAAGGCCGTAGTCAAGGCTTGCTACGACGGCGGTGTACGCGCCTTCGAGTTTACCAATCGTGGCGACTTTGCTCACGAAATTTTCGGCGAGCTCGTTAAATATGCCGCCGTCGAGTGCCCCGAGCTCGCCCTCGGTGTCGGTTCTGTTGTCGACCCGGCCACAGCCGCCCTCTATATACAGCTCGGTGCATGCTTCGTAGTAGGCCCGCTCTTCAACCCCGAAATTTCGCCTGTCTGCAACCGCCGCCTCGTGCCCTATACCCCCGGTTGCGGCACGATTAGCGAGGTAGGCGCAGCCCAGGAAAGCGGCTGTGACCTCTGCAAGGTGTTCCCCGGCGACGTCCTCGGCCCGAAATTCGTAAAAGGCCTTCTTGCTCCCATGCCCTGGTCTAAACTCATGGTGACCGGCGGCGTAGAGCCTACCGAAGAAAACCTCACCGCATGGTTCAAGGCCGGCGTGTTCTGCGTGGGCATGGGCTCGAAGCTCTTCCCCAAAGACAAGGTAGCTGCTGGTGACTGGGCCTATATTACTGAAAAATGTAAGGAGGCTTTCACAATAATTTCACGTGTTAAGTAGTTATACTATAAAACCGAATTACAAGTAATATATGAAGAAGACACTCCTTGCACTTGCCCTTGGCCTTATGACCCTCGCCGCAGGTGCCCAGACAACTTACTCAATCCTCCGTGCCGTTCACCCCCAGGACTTCAAGGAGTATGACACAAAACAGCTCCGTGAGCGTTTCCTGATGCCCACGGTGATGGAGCAGAATAAAATCAACCTTACTTACTCGATGTACGACCGTATCGTATATGGCGGCGTAATCCCTGTAGGCAAGACTGTAACCCTCGAGACTATCGACCCCCTCAAGGCAGAATACTTCCTCGAGCGCCGCGAGCTCGGTGTAATCAACACCGGCGGCGACGGCATCGTGACTGTCGACGGCAAGTCTTACGAGCTCCACTTCAAAGACGCCCTCTATGTTGGCCGTGGCAACAAGGTGGTTACTTTCGCATCGAAAGACGCTGCCAACCCCGCCAAGTTCTACCTCAACTCTACCCCTGCCCACAAGGCATATAAGACCCAGTTGATTACCATCGACGGTCGCAAGGGTTCTATCAAGGCCAATGTAATCAAGGCCGGCAAGATGGAAGAGAGCAACGACCGCGTCATCAACCAGCTCATCGTGAGCAACGTGCTCGAAGAGGGCCCCTGCCAGTTGCAGATGGGTCTGACCGAGCTCATGCCCGGCTCGGTATGGAACACCATGCCTGCTCACACTCACGACCGCCGCGTAGAGGTTTACTACTACTTCAACCTTCCCGAAGGCAACGCGATTTGCCACCTCTTCGGCGAGCCCCAGGAGAACCGTCTCATCTGGCTCCACGAAGGCCAGGCAGTGATGAACCCCGAGTGGTCAATCCACGCTGCCGCTGGTACCTCTAACTACATGTTCATCTGGGGCATGGGCGGTGAAAACCTCAACTATGGCGACATGGACAAGGTGACTTACCTCGAAATGCGCTAATCGCGATTACCGAATTAATCGTATAACAAAAAAATCTCGCGAATTTCGCGAGATTTTTTTGTAAGCATTGGTAAGCTATTAGAGCTGTTACTGTTTTGCTAATGGCTTGTTTTATTATATTTTGGCAAAAATGTGTCCCTATATACTCGTTCTTTCTAAAATTATATTTATCTTTGTAACGATAAACACTTTGTCGTAAGGGTGGGATAAAACTCAGCTTACGTGAGTGTGGAAACTTCGCGATTTAGGCATTGCGAAGCAAATATTATATTGAAAGCGTTACTACGCACACTTTTTGGCTTTTCGGAATCTCGCAAATTCTTTATCAAGGTCAGAAAAGTAGCAACAGTAGACGCCTTGCGATGTGTTATCCATACTGCAATCGATGCAATGAGCGTCGATTGTCGGTGTATAACATATATGGCGTGAGGTTCCTGCGTTGCTCTTTCCACCTTGATGGGCAATGCGAGAGCCTCGAAAAGCGGAAAGAGCCTGGTTCAGACCCTCGCGCTTTTATTATTTTCACAAATCATAGTTTGCCGAAGATGGGTCGGGCAGTATTAGCAAAGAAGCGTTACTCCTCCATTATACTATGGCATTGAAGATTAATACTATTGATATAGGCGCGCGGATACGTCGTGAAGTTGAGGCTCAACACTGGACATACACTGAATTTGCCAAAGCTATTAATTGTTCGCGTTCAGCACTTTATAATATATTTAATAGTTCCGACATAACCATTCAGCGACTTCTACAAATCAGTAGGGTCCTGAATATTGATTTTTTAAGCGAAATCTACAGCTTTGAGTGTGATGACACACCACAGCGACCGGGTACTGTGCCTTTCCTTTCTATCCCTCTTACATCCGTTAGTTTTGATGTGTCTAAAATTCCCTATCCGCTGCTTGAAATGCTCAAATCTGAAATTGATTCTGACCCACGAATGATGTCTGATGAAGACAAAAGTGTTTGAGAATCGAGCAAAAGTGCACAGTTTTCAAGACAGTTTTATGCTTTGGATAGATGAAATTTAAGCTATTTTTGCAATACCAATACTTATTATTACATTCATTAATAAACTTGTTATGAAAAAGTTCTATTATGCTATTGTTGCAAGCGTAGCATTTCTGGCAACCAGCTGTGCCATGGTTGGCACACCTGTCGGAATCGGTGGTCTTTACACCGGTGTAACTTCAGGCGAAGCAGTGACATCAAACAACCTTGGCAAGAAGGTGGGGCAATCTTCAGCCATGAACATCCTGGGCATTGTTGCTACTGGTGATGCCAGCATCACTACAGCCGCTAAAAACGGCGGTATCAAGAAAGTATCACACGTAGATTCTAAAAAGACCTCGGTTCTGGGCATTTTCGGTACGTATACAACAATCGTTTACGGCGACTAATCCCCGGTCTATCGAGGAAACGACTTGTAATCCGACAAACTGTTCTTGTATTAGAACAAATTGCCGGATTACTTTTTAAATAATGAAACCGCGCGTTGACAAATGCTACGAATAGTATTTCTGAGCATAATATTTTTGTTTTCGACATTGTTTGGAGCAAATGCCAAGAATCCGTCATCGGCGATATTGGTCAAAGGCTTCGGAGATAATACGTTGGTGTTTTACCGACCCTCAAAGATGCCGAGAGCCAGTTCTTCGGCTGCTCTTTCCGATATGGTACTTGATGTCACTATCTCAACGATTGATGATTCTGCAAGTATCAAATCGACCCATTATACATCCATGCCCTTGCAAATTGATAGCGTGATTATAACCTCGGGGAATTTCGTCAAGAAATATCCAATTGAAAAGATATTTGTCGAATCAAGAGGACGTAAATGGGAATATAGACTATGTTTCAACTTGTCGAAAGCGGAGTTCATAGAATTAACATCAATCGAAACTCCGCCGGTATTTTCTTTTGGTAGTGAACATCCATTGGTGTACGCTGACAAAAATAAATCGTGGAATAGACGTAAAAACATTTTTAATTTAATGTTGCAGATAATAGATTTGAACGATGAATAAGATATACTTGGTGATACTGATGTCTCTTTCGATGCTCACAATGTCGGCACAGCAAAAAGTAATAGAAGACATCCTAACTGCCATGGGCAAAGAGTACATGGTAATAATACGACAGGATTACCAACTGGTTGATGATGATGACAATATAAAAAACGTCGAAGGCAAAGATTATTGGGACCGCACATATTCCCTGGCTCTAAGGGTTGGGGATGATATGTATATGGTGTCGGAGGAGGCTGTTCGTCCATGGGGAAAGTCAGCTTTGAGCAAGAAGGATAAATTTCAGCCGGCAGTGTCTTCATCGGCTTACAAACCATTAGATGGCTTGGAATTTGATGAAATTGACTACGATGAAAGTACATTGACTGAAATTTTGGAAAATAGAATTTATACTCTGCCGGGTTCCGAGGTACCGGGCGCATCGGTGATTACACCTAAGGGGAATCGAGAGGTTTTCCTCGTTGTTGCCGATAATGAAAATCAAATATCAAAGCACAACGAGTCCGCAGGGTTTAAAATCGTGGTAGTACCGACGAACTTTAATTTCGTCGACAATAAGAACATATATGAGATGAATGTGCACTTGCCAAATACAGCTTTTGGTGGGTTTGCTGTCGCACCCGTGGTTCTCCGTCCTGGTTTGGTCGATTTTTGCGTCGTCGGCATGCTCCAGAAAGTCAGTGGAATATGGAAATTGATTGCTGTGCCAGAGGGTACCGTTTTCCATCAGTCCGAGAATTCAGTGGATTACGACCTTGAGGCCTTTGTTGGAGGTCTTGTCAATAGTATAGACACTGAGATGAACGCTGCATTAAATGTTTTAGGTATTCCCAACTGAACATGAATACTTCTAAATTTGGTTTTGTCTTTGCTATATCGACAGCGATAACGTCTTGTGGCATGTCAAAAACTGATTATTCTGGTTCGTGGGAACGCCAAATTTTAGATGAAGAACTTGGTGTGGGTGGAACTGAAAAATTTTCACTTGCTCCTGATAGTTCATTTGTGCTGGCCAATAATCTCGGTATGACTTACAATGACAGCAATTTTAGCTATAAGACCCGGTTTGTCACTTCTGTAAAGGGGCGATGGTCTATTGTGGATAATAAGATTATAGCCAAAATAGATACCTCGACTTATTCATTTGATACGCTTCCGGGAGAAACTTCGCTCATACCTGTCAAAAACAATTTGACATTTAATTACGGAAACACATTGTCGCTGATGAGCGATAGGATAATAGATAATTTGGACGATTACTATCGAACTGTTTTTACCGAGGGGAGCGTGCTGTATATCAATCAACCTGTAGTGATTTCTGATACTGTCCTTATTGGAGAGTGTGGTGGCTCTCAGATTATATGGAATAAGTCGGAAATAAAATAAAGACACCGATACATAACTAAAACTAAAAAAGGCTGCTTTTCGGCAGCCTTTTTTGTTATGTGTAGTTTCTGATTTGTTCAAGTTTCGCAAGTATGCAACTTTCTCACTGTTAGTAGTCTTTTGGTTTTAGATTATGGTTTGATAAATGCAAATAACAATACTATTAGTGATGACAATTAGCGAACTAAGACTAACCACTAACCGATAAACCATTAACAGTGAGTAAGTCAAAGACTTGCGAAACTTAAGTGATTTACTTCTTGGAGAAGAGGGGGGTGGGGTATTCGCCGTTGCGGTGCAGTTCGGCAAATTTCTCTACCACGGCGGGACGGTCCTGGGCGTATGTCACGCCGAACCAGCGGCTGTCGGTATCGAGTACCTTTATTGTGGCCTCGCCCGACTTTATCAGTGCGTCAGCCACATCGGGTATTACCTGTTCCGACTTGGGTACGTTGATTTTCTCGCTGAGGAATTTCTCGAACTCGCGGTTGGCTAAGTCGAAGTAGTCGGGAGTGAAGCCCCACATATTCATCGACACCGGCACATTGGGAGCCAGTGTGTGTTCTTCGCCGTTCTCGTCCTTGTATACGATGTTGTGGTCGGCATCGTAGCAGATATCCTTGCACTCTACCACCGATGTGAGTTCGCCGTCTTTGGTCTGGCATACGCCACGGTTTACGCCGCCGTTTTCCGACATGGTGTTGGCAACGCGGAAGCCTACCATGCAGTAGTCGCCTTTGCGTGTGCGTTCGCGCATGAGTTCCTTGGCAAGTACGGCAAAGCTGTCGCGGCCATAGAAGTCGTCGGAATTGATGACCGCGAAAGGCTCGTCGATAGTTCCGGTGGCCATTATTACAGCATGTGCCGGGCCCCATGGCTTGGTGCGGTCTGCCGGGCAGGTGTAGCCTTCGGGAAGTTTGTCGATAGATTGGAATACTACTTCTACAGGCACCTTGTCTTCGTACTTCGACAGTACCTTTTCGCGGAAGTCTGCCTCAAAGTCCTTGCGGATTACGAACACGATTTTTCCGAAGCCGGCACGGAGCGCGTCGAAGACCGAGTAGTCCATGATTGTTTCACCGTTGGGGCCGAGGCCGTCGAGCTGTTTGAGACCGCCGTAGCGGCTACCCATACCGGCTGCAAGTATGTATAGGGTTGGTTTCATTGTGTTTTTTATATTAGTTTAGGGTTATTTGCCTTGATTCTTAAACTGGAAGTTTATGTGGCGTTTATATTTCTCGCCCGGGCGCAATACTGCGGTGGGGAAGGCCTCTACATTGGGCGCGTCGGGGAAATTCTGGCACTCGATAGCCACGCCGTCGTAGTCGTTGTAGCTGCGGCCCGATTTGTTGGCGGGGCTTCCGTCGAGCCAGTTGCCGGTATATACCTGTACGCCGGGCTGGTCGGTGCTTACCTCGAGCACGCGGCCCGACTTGTGGTCGGTGAGCACTGCCACGATTTGCGTGCGCCCGGGTTTGTACTCGTCGATGACCCAGCAGTTGTCGTAGCCTTTGCCGAACTCGAGGGCCGGGAAGGGCAGTTTGATGTCGCGGCCAAGGGTCTTGGGAGATGTGAAGTCCATCGGAGTCCCGGCTACATCGACAGCAACACCCTCGGGGATGAGGGTCGAGTCGGTGGGCAGATAGGTCGATGCCTTGAGTTGCAGCTCGTGGTCGAGCACGCTGCCCGAGTTGTGGCCCGACAGGTTCCAGTATGCGTGGTTGGTGAGGTTGACGACGGTGGCCTTGTCGGTCTCGGCTTCGAGTTTGAGGCGCAGTTCATTGCCCTCGGTCCACTCGTAAGTGGCCGTCGCGGTCAGCTTGCCGGGATAGCCCATTTCGCCGTCGGACGACACGTATTGGAATACGGCGGTCGAATCGGTGTGCTCTACAAGTGTCCACACTTGGTTTTGGAAGCCTTCGGGGCCGCCGTGCAGGCTGTTGGGGCCGTTGTTGATAGGCAGGGTGTACTCAACGCCGTCGAGTATGAAGTGGCCCTTGGCAATGCGGTTGGCAAAGCGGCCGGGTACCTTGCCGGCGCAGGGGCCGTCGGCGAAATAGTCGAGGGGGTTGGCATAGCCTAATACGACGTCGTCGAGTTTGCCCTCTTTGTCGGGTACCCAAACTTCGACAATGCCGGCGCCAAGTGCGCTAAGAACCACGCGGGCACCTTTGTCATTTGTAAGAGTGACAAGGGCTATGCGGCCCTTGTCACTGTCAACGTATTTTATTTCGGCAGGTTTCATTCGATATTGCGTAGATGTTTTTCCCAAGCCCATGCAGCGCGCAGGGTGTCGTCGAGGTCGCGTTCGGCCTTCCAGCCAAGCACTTTGTTAGCCAGGGCGGTGTCGGCCCATACGGCAGGCACGTCGCCGGGGCGGCGTCCTACGATTTTGTAGGGGAGTTTGAGGTTGTTGGCCTTTTCGAAGCGTGTGAGCAGTTCGAGCACCGACACGGGGCGGCCTGTACCGATGTTGAAGATTTCGTATTTGGCTTCCATCTTGCCCTCGGTCATGCGGTCGACGGCGGCAACGTGGGCCTTGGCAAGGTCTACAACGTCGATATAGTCGCGCAGGCATGTGCCGTCGGGAGTATCGTAGTCATTGCCGAACACCGACAGACATTCGCGCAGGCCGGCGGCTGTCTGGGTAACGAATGGCAGCAGGTTGTTGGGCACGCCGCGAGGCAGCTCGCCGATGAGTGCCGATGGATGGGCACCGATGGGGTTGAAATAGCGCAGGGCGATACCGTACATGCCTTCGTAGGCGCCGCAGCAGTCACGCAGTATATCCTCGGCAATCTGCTTAGTGTTGCCGTAGGGCGATGTTGCCGGCTGGCGGGGAGTTTCCTCGGTGACGGGTAGATGCTCGGCGTCGCCATAGACGGTGGCTGAAGACGAGAAGAGGATGTTGGGACGTTTGAATTCCTTCATCAGTTGAAGGATGTTCATATACGATACCAGGTTGTTCTGATAGTACTTGAGAGGTTCGCTCATCGACTCGCCTACGGCCTTGTATGCGGCAAAATGGATGACGGTGCTAAACTTGTGACGCTCGAATACGCCTCTCAGGGCATCGATGTCGCATGTGTTGCATTCCTCGAAGGTGACTTTGCGACCGAGTATTTTCTCTACGCCCTCTACAGCCGAAGGCTCCGAGTTAGAGAAATTGTCAATCATCACCACGTCGTAACCGGCTTCGATGAGGGCCACGGTGGTGTGTGTACCTATATATCCGGCTCCGCCAGATACGAGTACGGTATCTTTTTTCTTATTCATCGGTTTGTAAGAAATTTGGTTTTATAGGGGGAGGGGCGTTAAACAGCCCTGTGCATAAGCAGTCAGTTTCCGCACTTGTTGTGCGAAAACTGACCGGGGAGATTTATTCTTCGATTTTGCGTGCGCCGTCGCTGATGATGACTTCGTAGACCTTGGGCTCGTGGCCGTATTTGGCGTTGAATTGTTCCTTGGCCTTGGCGATGAAGCCGGGTAGCAGCTCGTTTCTTACCAGGTTGATGGTGCAGCCGCCGAAGCCGCCGCCCATGATGCGCGAACCCGTCACGCCACATTCTTTTGCGATTTCGTTGAGATAGTCGAGCTCTTCGCACGATACCTCGTAGTCTTTCGAAAGGCCACGGTGTGTCTCGTACATGCAGCGGCCCACGGTCTCGAAGTCGTTCTTGACAAGGGCGTCGCAGACAGCGAGTACGCGGTCTTTTTCCTCAATGACGAATTTTGCGCGGAAGTAGTCTTCGGCAGTGATGTCGCTCTTCACGCTGTCGAGCATGGCCATGTCGGCGTCGCGGAGTGTCTCGATGCCGAGGCGTTTGGCAACTCGCTCACACGATGCGCGACGTTTGTTGTAGGGCGAGTCGGCGAGTTCGTGTTTTACCACGGAGTCAACGAGCACGAGTGTGTAGCCGTCGGCCTTGAAGGGGAAGTATTCAAACTCCATCGAGCGGCAGTCGAGGCGCATAAGGTGGTCTTTCTTGCCGAATACGCTGGCAAACTGGTCCATGATGCCGCAGTTTACACCGCAGTAGTTGTGTTCGGTCGACTGGCCGATGCGGGCAAGCTCGAACTTGTCGATGGCGTTGCCGTTGAACATATCGTTGAGAGCGAAAGCGAAGCAAGATTCGAGTGCGGCCGACGAGCTGAGGCCTGCACCGAGGGGTACATTGCCGGCGAAGACGGCGTCGAAGCCTTCTACCTTGCCGCCGCGTTTGATGATTTCGCGGCACACGCCGAAGATATAGCGAGCCCAAGACTGCTGGGGAGCATCAGCCTCGTTGAGACCGAACTCGGCGTAGTCGTCGATATCGATTGAGTAAACACGTACGGTTTCGGTGTTGTTGGGGCGGATTTCGGCCATGATTACTTTGTCGATGGCGCCGGGAAATACGAAACCGCCGTTATAGTCGGTGTGTTCGCCGATGAGGTTGATACGTCCTGCCGAGGCATAGAAGGTGCCGTGACCGCCGAAACGGCTTTCGAATGTACTGCAAATCTTTTCTTTCAGTTCCATGGTTTTTATGGTGTAATAATTAAGTTAGTCACGTAATCGCGGCTGCGTAAGGGGCCGCACGATATTGTTGCCCCAAAGTTAGTGATATTTTGTTGAATAACAACTCGTGAAAATGACCAAATTTGAGAATGAATTCGTCAAATTTGGCCAAAAATCGTTAATCGGTGCATCAATGTGTGGTCAGAGGCTTGAAAGCTCGCCTGTCACGGAGTCCATGATGTAGCCGGCAACCTTGACATCGGCCGGCATCAGCGGATGGTGCCGTACCAGGTCGACCGTCTCGCGGATTGCAGCCGGGGTATCGTCGAAGCCGTGGAGCCAGCTGTCGAGGTCGATGCCGCAGTGGCGCATGAGCGAGATGTGCTCGTCGTCTATACCGCGCTCACGCATCAGGCGTAGCATCTCGGCCGAGTCCATGCCCTGTACGCCGCAGCCTGTGTGGCCTATGACCATCACTTCGTTGACACCGAGCTCGTAGACCGCCACAAGTATCGAGCGCATGGTCGAGTCGAAGGGGTTCGTTATGGTGCCGCCGGCGTTTTTAATCATCTTTACGTCGCCGTTGCGTATGCCGAGTGCCGCAGGCAGCAGCTCGACAAGGCGCGTGTCCATGCACGTGACTATGGCTATGCGTTTGTCGGGGTATTTCGAGGTGGCATAGCGTTCGTAGGCGCGCGAGGACACGAACTGGCGGTTGTGGGCGAGAATTTCGTCAATCATAACTCTTGTACTTCTTGTGCTGTGAAACCAAAGGTTATGGGGTCGTGGCCTTCGCCCTCGAAAGTGTATGTGATGCCGAGGTTGAGTTTCTTCATCAATTCCAACTGCATGGCATTGCCGGGGGCGCTGAGCTCTTCCTGCAGCGCAGGTTTCATCAAAGCCTTGAGAGCGTCGGTATTAGCCGGGTCAAACTCATAGACTTCGGGGTTATAGGTATAGTAAAATTCTATGTTTTCGTCACCGAGGGCAACGCCGGTCATTACGAGGTCGTCGCCATTGAGCTGTACCGGGCACTGGTCGTTGGTGACTGCGAGAAGGTTTGACAGTACGGTGCGGTCGTCTTGCGCGTCTTCTTGGCCGTCAAGTATTTCCTTGATTTCCTTGGCGTAGAATGTGAGAGTGGTCTTATCGCCGGTTTTAGAGCCTGTGTATTCGAGGCTGATGTTCGCGTTGGCATCGACGAGGAGTTTTGTAAACTCATTGCCCGCCTGGCTCGAAAGGTAGGATGTGAGGAAGCGGCGTTGTGCGTCGTGGGCGCCGCGAAGGCTGCCAACTGTCTGATATTCCTCGCTTAGTGCGTAGTGGAAGATGAGTGTGTTGTCAGCCTCGTCATACGTAAGGCTATCCATGCAAATGCCGTTGCCGAAGTCCATCGGTAGTTCCTGATTGATTTGCTCTGCCGTCGCATTGAGTTTGTTTTGGGCACTCTTTGCACACGAAGCCATGAGTAATACCACGCTGATTACCAGGAGCGAGTTGAGTAGTTTTTTCATAGGGCTGTTATTAAGGGTGGAAAATTAAGGTTGCAGGTGATAGCAGGGCCTCGGCACGCGACTTGATTTGCCCGGCTTTGATTGTCTGTATGTGTTCGGTGGCCTCGGCATCGGTGATAATGCGCCCGGTTTGGAGCAACGCGCGTGCCGCGCCCATGATGCGGTTCTCGCGGTTCTCAGAGCCTATGGCCAGTTGGCCGAGCCACTGCCGCTTGGCCCTGTCGAGTCGTCGTTCGAGGGTGCCGGCCGGTGTGTCGGCAAGTTTTCGTGCCGTGCGGCGGCACAAATCGAGGCAGCGGGCGGTGTCGTCGGGGTCGCAGCCGAAGTAGACGGTCATCAGTCCCGACGATGTAAACCGTGTCAGCGACGACTCCACAGTGTAGACGAGTCCCCGGCGTTCGCGTAGTTCGACGTTGAGCAACGAGTTCATGCCCGGGCCGCCCAGGAGGTTCGAGAACAGGCCGTCGGCATACCGCCCGTCGCCGTATAGGCTGTCGACCTCGATGCCGAGCACGACGTGCGACTGGTGCAGACCGTCGATTGTCACCTCGGCCGACTTGGTGGTGAAGACGTTGGCTGCGGTCTGCTTTTTTTCAGCTCCATGCGGCAGACCTTCGAAACATCGCTCAACAAGGTCGGCTATATGGTTTGGCGACTGCGGGCCGGAATAGAACACGACAGTGTTGCCGACAGTGTAGTGACGGTGCAGGAAGTCGCGGCAGTCCTTGCTGCCAAGGGCGGCAACTGTCTCTGCCGAGCCGAGTATGTTGTGGCCCAAGGGGGTGCCGGCATATACCATGTCTTCGAAGTCATCGTAGACGGCCTCTGACGGTGTGTCGCGATATGAGTTGATTTCGTCAATCACTACTTCGCGCTCCTTGTCGAGCTCGGCTTCGGGGAACTGCGAGTTGATGGCCAGGTCGGCGACGAGTTCGATGGCTCTCGCGGCCGCGCCTTGCGGAAATATTGTGTAGACCGTGGTTTCTTCCTTGGTAGTAAATGCGTTAAGCTCACCGCCGACGGCTTCCATGCGGTTTATTATGTGCCAGGGCCGTCGGCGCAGTGTGCCTTTGAATATTGTATGTTCTACCAAGTGTGCAAGGCCGTATGTCGTGGGGCCTTCGTCGGCACTTCCGGCACCTACGGTGATACCGAATATACCGGCACCTACACCATGGTGCTGTATATACACCAGGCGTAGGCCCGAGGATAATGTAATTATTTGTGCTTGTGGAAGTTTCATGCGTCAATCCAGTTGCCGTCTTCCCTGATAAGTTCCTCGAGGGCGTCGGGCGCTTCGGCCTGGGGCAGGTTGCGGTGTACGCACTCGATGCCGCGATAGAGGCTCACCATGCCTTTCGCTCCTCCTACATAGCCGTAGTCGGCTCCTGCCATCTCGCCGGGGCCGTTGACTATACAGCCCATGACGGCAATCTTAAGGTGGCGCAGATGCTCGAAGCGCGGCTTGATGGTGTCGAGTACTTCTTGCAGATTGTAAAGAGTTCGTCCGCAACCGGGGCAGGCGACTATGTCGGCCTTGTAGCGTGCAAGGCCACAGGCCTGTACAATCATGCGGCATACCTCTACGCACTCCTCATCAGTGAGCAGATTGCTTTTGAGGCCGACAGCGTCGCGGTAGCCGTCGAGCAGCAGGGTGCCAAGGTCGATGGCCGCAGCCGTTATGACTTCATCCTTGGTGGCGAGGTCGTTATATTCCAATACGGGGGCAACCGGCGTAAGGGCGTCGGGCGTGCTCTCCAAGCCTTCCATCAGGCGGCGTATGGCACTAATCTTGTTGCGACCGTCTATGAGCACTATTTCGACTCCGTCGGCATTTTCGGGCGTGAGGGTGTCGCCGAATATGGCTGTGGCGTTGTTGCCGCCTATGCCGCTTGGTGTGGCGTTGGTCTTGCGTCGACCCTGACAGCGCCCGCGATTCTGCACGCCGTCGACAAATGCGTGCATGGCGTTTTCACCGGCATATTCGGCTATAAATTTAGCCACGGGTATTTCGTTGCAGGGGTCTTCGCTCAGCGACACGCGGATAGTGTCGCCTATGCCGTCGCTCAAGAGCGAACCGATGCCTACGGCCGACTTGATGCGGCCTTCGAGTGCGTTGCCCGCCTCTGTCACCCCGAGGTGCAGGGGATAGTCGAGTCCCTCGGCGGTCATGCGCTCTACCAACAGGCGCACGGTGTCGGTCATCACGGCCACGTCGCTGGCCTTGATAGATATTACAACGTCGTTGAAATCTTTGTCGCGGCACACGCGCATAAACTCGAGGGCCGATTCGACCATGCCCTCGGCTCCGTCGCCGAAGCGGCTCATGATGCGGTCGGATAGCGAACCGTGGTTGACGCCGATGCGGATTGCCGTATTGTGCTGGCGGCAGATGTCGAGAAACGACGCGAATTTTTCGCTGAGTTTCTTAATCTCTTCCGCATATTCGTCGTCGGTAAATTCCATCTTGCGGAACGTGCGGCCCGGGTCGTAGAAATTACCCGGGTTGACGCGCACTTTCTCTATGTGTTTGGCGGCCTCGACAGCCACTGCCGGCACGAAGTGTATGTCGGCCACCAATGGCACGTCGCAGCAGTCGGCCACGAGCCTGGCCTTGATGTTGGCAAGGTTGGCTGCATGGGCTATGGATTGCGCCGTGAGGCGTACCAACTTTGCCCCGGCCTTGGCGAGGGCCTTGACCTGGGCTACGGAAGCCTCGGTGTCGAGGGTGGGAGTGGTGGTCATAGACTGCGGCACGATATCGACGTCGGAGCCTATGACGATATTGCCGACATGCACAGGCGAGGTGTGTCGGCGGTATGGCTTTTCAGACATGTCAGTTTGTCTTGAATTTATAGTCGTTTATGGCCGCGAGTTCGGCATCGGCCTTCTCAATCTTTGCCGACAGAGAGGCGCGGTATGCGTCGTAACGAGCGGCCAGGTCTTTGTCTGACAGGGCCATGATGCGTACGGCCAGTACGGCGGCATTGAGTGCGCCGTTGATGCCTACGGTGGCAACAGGGATTGCCGGCGGCATCTGCACGATAGAGTAGAGCGCGTCGATGCCGTCGAGTGTCGATGCAACCGGCACGCCAATTACGGGCAGGGGTGTCGAGGCTGCAATTACGCCTGGGAGGGCTGCGGCCATGCCTGCGGCGGCTATTATGACCTCGATGCCGCGTCCCTGTGCCTCGTGGGCAAAGCGCTCTACGGCGTCGGGGGTGCGGTGCGCGCTGAGGGCGCGGAGCTCGAAGGGTACTTCCATCTGCTCGAGGAAGTCGGCAGCCTTACGGAGTACGGGCAGGTCGGAGGTGCTGCCCATTATGATGCTTACTCTGCAATTCATGATTGGGTGTTATTATAGAAATGTCAGTGCTAAAAATTCGATAATGAAAGAAAGCAGTGCGCCGGCAATTACTTGCGCCGGGGTGTGGTGGCGAAGATATAGACGGCTCCATGCCATAGCGCCCGTGAGGGCGAATGTCACCGTGAGCCAAAGCATAGGTGCCGCGATGAGGTTGTGGAACGCCAGCCAGTAACAAGCAGCGGCGACTCCGGCTATGCCGGCGGTGTGGGCGCTGATTTTCCACCACTTGGTTATTATCAACGACAGCGTAGATGTGGCTGCTGCGCCATAGAAAAATGCCGTCAGCCAGCCTGGCGCCTGCATGGAGTGCATGAAATATCCGGCTCCGAGATAGCACACTATTGCCGCGCAGTATGGTATGGTGCGCTGGCTCTTGTCGCTGATACTGGCGTTCGATACCTTGCCCATGCGTATGAGGATGAATATGACCAGCGCAGGGGTGATGGCCGTGATAAATAATATGCCGCCGAGGGCCCACAGCTTCACGTTGAGTGGCAGATAGCGCAGCATTGTGAACCACAGCGCTATGGCCGTGGCGTATGTCGGTGCCAGCAGGGGACTGAAGAGGTCGCTGATGATATGGGCTGTCCCGAGGACATGTTTATTTGTAGTGTTGTCTGTCATATAATATGTAACAAGTACTGAGGGGTCAGAGTTCCTTGCGCAGCCGTGCAACGGGCTGCCCGATTCGTTCGCGGTATTTTGCCACTGTGCGTCGCGCTATGTCGTAGCCCTGGGCCTGCAGTGCTTCGGTAAGGGCCTGGTCGGACAGGGGCGAATGTTTGTCTTCCCGGTCTATTATGTCGCCGAGGGCTTTGAGTATGCGGTGCGTCGACACGTCGTTGTCGGCGTCGGGCCGCTCATTGAAGAGCATCTTGAGCGGATACATGCCGTGAGGAGTCAGGATGTATTTCCCCGACGTGGCGCGCGATATTACTGACAGGTCGAGGTCGGTCAATGCCGCCACGTCGCGCAAAATCATGGGCTTGATGTCGGCCTTGTCGCCGCTGACAAAGAAATCGTGTTGCAGCTTTACTATGGCACGGGCGATTGACATAAGTGTCTGCGCGCGCAGGCTGACGAGCTTGATAAATGTGGCGGCGGCGTTGCGTTTGTCCTTGATAAACGTATATGCCTGTCGCTGTCGCGGACTTGCCGTAGGCGGCAACTCGTCGACGCGGAACGACGACTCGATTGCGAGTTCGGGTATATTGCCTTGCAGGCTCACTGTAAAGGTGTCGGTGGCTGCATCATAATCGAGGACGAAGTCAGGCACTACGTGCTGCGCCCTGTCGGTAGAGTGTGGCCCTTCGAGGGCCGATGCCGGCTTGGGGTTGAGACCCTGTATCAGCTCTATGGCGTCGGCGAGATTTTCGCGTGGTATGTCGAGCTGGGCCTGCAGACGGTCGAAATGGCGTTTTGAAAAGAGGTCGAAGTGATGGGCCACGATTTCGCGTGCTGTCACCGACTCTACAGTCTGCGGCATACGGTTGAGCTGTAGCAGCAGGCAGTCGCGCAGGTCTACGGCCCCGATACCCGGAGGGTCGAGGCTGCGGATTGCGTCGAACACCCTGCGCACGTCGCTGTCGTCGACATACATCCCTTCGGCAATTGCTATGTCGTCGGTGATGTCGCGCAGTGGCCGTGTCAGGTAGCCGTTGTCGTCGAAATTGCCTATGATGTGGGCGGCGACACGCATGTCGGTATCGTCGAGGTCGGTTTCGGCAGCGAGGCGCCGCAGCAGGATTTCGCCCATGCTTTCTTCGTCGTCGGCAGTATAGCTTGCGACCTCTACATGCCGGTCGTCCGCACTACGGTTTCTGGCCAGGTATGCCGGCGCATCGTCGTCATCGGCATAATCGGCAAGCTGTAGTTGCTCGGAGCTCTCGCCGAAGTCGTCGGTTGTGTCGTTTTCGGGCTCTACAGCTTCGAGGGCCGGGTTGTCGTCGAGCTCGCGCCGCACCTCGTCTTCGAACTCGGGCACTGACATCTCGAGCACGCGCCCCAAAGCCACATTCTGAGGGTTGAGGCGCTGCTGTAAGGCTAATTGTTGCTCCTGTCGAAGACTCTCGTTAGACATATCGTATACTTATCAATGCAAAATTAAGCAAAAAACGCGAAGAGTCAAAATTTAGATAAGGTCGACGCGGCAAGTGCAACTTCATTTCACATATTTGATATATTCGCCATAACCTTCGTTTTCCATGTTTTCGAGGGGGATGAAACGCAGTGATGCGGAATTGATACAGTATCGCAGACCTCCGGTGGCGCGTGGGCCGTCGGGAAATACGTGTCCTAAATGTGAATTGCTGTCGGTCGTGCGTACCTCTATCCTATCGAGGCCGTGGCTTAGGTTGCGTTGTTCTTTGACTGATTGTTGGTCGATGGGGCGTGTGAAGCTCGGCCAGCCGCAGCCAGAGTCGAACTTGTCGCTCGACGAGAACAATGGTTCGCCGTTTACCACGTCGACATATATGCCCTTGCGGTGTTCGTCCCAGTACTCGTTTCTAAATGGCGGTTCTGTGGCGTTTTCTTGTGTTACGGCATATTGAACAGGGGTGAGCCGTCGGCGCAATTGACCATCGTTCCCGGCATCTCTGCCGCCCGTCCGCGCTACTTCGAATAGGCGTGGATTTATATGGCAATATCCTTGCGGGTTCTTGTCGAGATAGGATTGGTGGAAGTCTTCGGCGGGATAGAAATTTTCGAGCATGCCGGTTTCAACTGCAAAATTCCGGCCATAGCGTTGACGGTAAGGCTGTAGGACCTTGGCCACCTCGGCTCCTGTCGCGGCGTCGGTATAGTAGATGCCTGTGCGGTATTGGGTACCGATGTCGTTTCCCTGCCGGTTTATCGACGTAGTGTCGATGGTAAGCATGAACAGCCCGACAAGTTTCTCTACATCGACTGAGTCAGGACTATACACCACCCTGACGGTCTCGGCAGCACCGGTCTTGCCTGTGCAGACCTCTTTGTAGCTCGGGTTGGCAACTTTCGAATTGGCATAACCTGCCTCGGTCTCGACTACGCCGGGAACAAGGCTGAAGAAATGCTCGGTGCCCCAGAAGCATCCCCCGGCAAAATATATTTCCTTTGTATTCATGTCAATGATTTCGATTTTGGATTTATGAAAATAAAACGACTATGTTTCGTTCATTGTTTCACTATCCAGATAATTCTGAAGAATTTCGGTACGAGCGATTGCTAACTTAAAAAAATATAGTAACTTTGTGCTTAATATCAGAGTATTGTAGTCGGTAAACAAAACTGCCGACATGGTATCACAGAAGAATAATTATAAAGCACATTTATGGACAAGAAAGGAATATTTGACAGGATAGAATATGTAGTGGCGTGTGTCGGAGCTTTTGCGCAGCGGTACAAACTCTCCAACTCACAGGCCTACGCATATCTGCGCCGTTTCACTGGCATAGATTTCCTTCTTGACTGCTATGTAGCTGAGCATACCCTCTCTATCGATGATGCTGTTTCTGACCTTCAAGTCATTTGCCGACGGGAGGGAGGAAAGATATGACACGACTTTACCACGGCTCTAACGTAGCCGTTGAGAAGATTGACCTTTCTCGTAGTAAACGTGGCAAGGATTTTGGGCAGGGATTCTATCTCAACGCCAATCCAGACCAGGCAATGGCAATGGCTGTCCGCACAACCCGATTTCTAAATGAGGGTCAACCGACTTTGTCTTGCTTTGAATTTGATGAGAGGAAGGCTACGAAGAAAGGACTGAAAATAAAAGTATTCACTGATTACTCCGAGGAATGGGCAGAATTTGTCGTAATGAACCGTAAGAATAACTCCGATATTCCGGCTCATACCTACGATATTGTAATCGGTCCGATAGCAGACGATACTGTCGGTGTGCAGATTCGCCGTTATATAATGGGTTATTTGTCTGCCTCTGCATTGGTTGAAGAACTGAAATTTCGCGGTGACCATGCAATTCAATATTTCTTTGGCACAACTAAGGCATTAGAGCTTTTAAAACGCATCGAATTATGACACAAGACATCCAATTTCAAATCGAATGCCTTGCAGCAGAACTTACCGAGATGCTTATGGCAGAATATGGCTGGGACATTCGCCGAGCACTTGACGAACTTTATGCTTCGACCACATTTTTAAAGCTAAACGACCCTGAATGTGGCCTTTATTATCAAGGTGCAGTTTATATCTTCCAGTTCCTCAAATCCGAAATCGAAACCGGCAAGGTCGCTTAAAGCAAATTAATCGCGGAAATTTTGTAACTTTGCAGCGTAAAAGTAAGCTTATGAAATGTAGCAACAATGACCATGCAGCGGGACGCCGCGAGCTGGTCGAAGAAATCATGCGTCTCAAACGCGATAAAAAGGCCGTAATCCTCGCTCACTATTATGTAGACGGGAGCATACAGGACATCGCCGACCATGTGGGCGATTCGCTTGCACTTGCGCAGAAAGCCGCCGCGACAGCAGCCGATGCCGAGATTGTGGTGATGTGTGGCGTTGATTTTATGGCCGACACCGTAAAGGTGCTTTGCCCTGACAAGAAAGTGCTTGTGCCCGACATGGCAGCCGGTTGTTCGCTTGCCGACAGTTGCCCTGCCGACGAGTTCGAGGCTTTTGTCAAAGCTCACCCCGGCTACACGGTGATTTCGTATGTAAACACATCGGTGGCAGTCAAGGCCCTGAGCGACGTGCTTGTCACCTCGGGCAATGCGCGAAAAATCGTGGAGTCGTTTCCGCAAGATGCCAAGCTGATATTCGGCCCCGACCGTAATCTTGGCGCATATATCAATTCGGTCACAGGCCGCGACATGCTGCTGTGGGATGGCGCATGCCACGTGCATGAGCGTTTCTCGGCCGAGAGCATAGCTGCCCTTAAGGAGAAATACCCTGGCGCGCCCGTGCTCGTACACCCCGAGTGCAAACGCCCGGTCGTGCTCATGGCCGACAAGGTAGGCTCGACTGCCGTGTTGCTGAAATATGCCCTCGAAAGCGACAGCGACACCTTTATAGTCGCCACCGAGAGCGGCATACTGCACCAGATGCGCAACGGTGCCCCACACAAGACATTTATCCCGGCTCCGCCGGTCGATAGCACGTGTGGCTGCAACGACTGCAACTATATGAAGCTCAACACGCTCGAAAAGCTGCGCGACTGCCTGCGCGACGAAACAAATGAAATTAACGTAGACCCGGCTTTGGCAGCCAAAGCCCTGATACCTATAAATAGAATGCTCGAACTGAGCAAATAAGTATGGAATACAATCATAGAGAAATAGAGCCGCGAGTGCGGCAGTACTGGAAAGATATCAATCTTTACCGCGTAGATATTGACAAGGACCGTCCGAAATTTTACGTGCTCGACATGTTCCCCTATCCCTCGGGCGCCGGCTTGCACGTAGGCCATCCCTTAGGCTATATCTCGAGTGATATATTCTCGCGCTACAAACGCCTGCGTGGTTTCAATGTGCTGCATCCCATGGGTTTTGATGCCTACGGTCTCCCTGCCGAGCAGTATGCCATACAGACAGGCCAGCACCCCGAAATAACGACTACGAAGAATATTGCGCGATATATCGAACAGCTCGAAAACATCGGTATGTCGTTTGACTGGAGCCGCCAAATCCGCACCTGTGACCCGGGTTATTACAAATGGACGCAGTGGGCATTCCTCAAGATGTTCGGCTCGTACTACGACCGTACTCTCGACCGCGCAATGCCCATCGAGGACCTTGAGAAGCATTTTGCAGCACATGGTACCGAAGGTGTCAAAGCCGCTTGCACGAAAGAGCTGAGCTTCACAGCAGAGGAATGGGCCAAGATGTCGAAAAAAGAGAAAGCCGATACGCTGATGAACTACCGCCTTGCCTATCTTGGCTATAGCGTGGTCAACTGGTGTCCGGCTCTTGGTACCGTCCTTGCCAACGACGAGGTCGTAGACGGCGTGAGCGAACGCGGCGGCCACCCCGTTGAGCAAAAGAAGATGTGGCAGTGGTTCCTGCGTGTGTCGGCATACAGCCAGCGTCTGCTCGACGGTCTGGATAAGATTGACTGGAGTGACTCGATTAAGGAGACCCAGCGCAACTGGATTGGCCGCAGCGAGGGTGCCGAGATGCATTTCAGAGTCGACGGCCGTCCCGAGGTAGACCTTGAAATCTTTACAACACGTCCAGACACCGTTTTCGGTGTCACCTTTATGGTCCTCGCTCCCGAAAGCAAACTTGTAGACGTGCTGACCACACCCGGGCAGCGCGCCGCTGTCGACGAGTATCTTGCCTCCATCCGTCACCGCACCGAGCGCGAACGCATGATAGACCGCCGAGTGACAGGCGTATTCTCGGGCAGCTATGCCATTAACCCCCTTTCGGGCAAGAAAGTACCCGTATGGATTAGCGACTATGTGCTTGCCGGCTATGGCACGGGTGCCATTATGGCTGTACCTGCCCATGACAGCCGCGACTATGCCTTTGCTCGTCATTTCGACCTCCCCATCATACCGCTTATTGAAGGCGCCGATGTGAGCGAGGCATCGTTTGATGCCAAAGAAGGCCGCATGGTCAACAGTGCCGGCCCCGGTCTCGACCTCAACGGACTTGAGGTCAAGGATGCTATCAAGGCCGCGAAGAAATATATCGAGGAAGCCGGTATCGGCCGTGTCAAGGTCAACTACCGCCTCCGCGACGCAATCTTCAGCCGCCAGCGTTATTGGGGCGAGCCTATCCCAATATGCTATGTCGACGGCATCGCAACTGCATACGACCATCTTCCCCTCGAACTGCCCGAGGTAGACAAATACCTGCCTACCGAGACAGGCGAACCACCGCTTGGCCGTGCCAAGAACTGGAAGACTCCCGAAGGCTATCCCCTCGAACTCAATACGATGCCCGGTTTTGCCGGGTCGTCGGCTTACTATCTCCGGTATATGGACCCGCACAACGACGAGGTCCTGGTGTCGAAAGAAGCCAACGACTACTGGCGCAATGTCGACCTCTATGTCGGTGGCAGCGAACACGCAACGGGCCACTTGATTTACAGTCGTTTCTGGGATAAGTTCCTCTATGACTACGGCTATATCTGTGAGGACGAGCCTTTCCGCAAGCTCATCAACCAGGGCATGATACAGGGCCGCTCGAATTTTGTGTACCGCGTCAAAGACACCAATACCTTTGTGTCGCTCGGCCTTAAAGACCAATATGATACAACGCCATTGTTGGTCGATATAAACATGGTCAAGAACGACGTGCTCGACACCGAGGCTTTCCGCAAATGGCGCCCCGAGTTTGCAGATGCCGAGTTTATTACCGAAGCCAATGGTAAATATGTGTGTGGATGGGCAATCGAGAAGATGTCGAAGTCGAAGCACAACGTGGTCAATCCCGACGATATCGTAGAGCGTTACGGTGCCGATACGCTGCGCCTCTACGAGATGTTCCTCGGCCCAATTGAGCAGAGCAAGCCATGGGATACAAACGGTATCGACGGGGTGTTCCGCTTCATCAAGAAACTTTGGAGCCTCTACTGGCGCGGCGATGAATGCCTGGTCGATGACAGCGAACCCACTGCTGAAAACCTCAAGAGTCTCCACAAGCTTATCAAGAAAGTGACCGGTGATATAGAGTCGTTCTCGTTCAACACGTCGGTTTCGGCCTTTATGATATGCGTCAACGAACTGGCTTCGCAGAAATGCCGTTCGCGCCAGATACTCTCGCAACTCTTGCTGCTGCTGGCACCCTTTGCACCGCACGTTGCAGAAGAACTGTGGCGTGGCGCCCTTGGCAACGAAGGCTCGATATTCAATGCCACCTGGCCTGAATATAACGAGGAATACCTCAAAGAGAACTCAGTGACGATGGCGGTGTCGTTCAACGGCAAACCGCGCTTCAACATCACTGTGGCCGCCGATGCCGCCAACGACGATATACAGGCGCAGGCCCTTGCCGACCCCGCCGCCGCCAAGTGGCTCGAGGGCAAGACCGTGCGCAAGGTCATAGTCGTGCCCGGCAAGATTGTGAACATAGTGATAGGCTGAGTACAATAATCGCCATTGCAACACGTTAAATATTAGAGGGTGTTTGGAGTCTCAAAGGCTCCAGACACCTTAAGTTCTCTAAAACGAAATATGCTCAAGCAGATAGTCTTTGCCACAAACAATGCCCATAAACTCGGCGAACTTCGCACGATGCTTGCCGGGCGTTTCCGCGTAGTCGGCCTTGCCGACATAGGCTGTCACGACGACATACCCGAGGATGCCGATACCTTCGAGGGCAACGCCCTTGCCAAGGCTCAATGGGTCTTTGACCATTATGGTCTCGACTGTATCGCCGATGACTCGGGCCTCGAAGTCGACGCCCTCGGCGGCGAACCGGGTATCCATAGTGCCCGATATGCCGGTGCCGGGCATGACGATGCCGCCAACAATGCCTTATTGTTGAGCCGTCTTGAAGGTGCCGCTGACCGCAGTGCCCGTTTCCGCACGGTGATAGCCATGGTGCGTAAGGGCCGCCAGCCGATGTATTTCCACGGCACCGTAGAAGGGCGCATCCTCGAAGCCCCCCGTGGCGCATCAGGTTTTGGCTACGACCCCTTGTTTGTACCCGAAGGCTGGGACAAGACTTTTGCCGAGGCATCGGCCGACGAGAAAAACTCCGTAAGCCATCGCGGCTGCGCCGTGCGCGAACTCTGCCGCTACCTCTTCCGCTCTCCTGACCAATAATCACTATTTCATGATAAAGAAAATACTTGCCATACTGACACTTGCCTTTTGCTGTGCCGCCTTTGTGCAGGCGCAGCAGAAAGAAGGCCGTTGGACACTGTTTCCTACGGTTGGCGACAAGTTTTCAAACATTATCGAGACACCCGACAGGACGTACATGCTGTCGGGCTCGACCTTGTTTTCGATAGCCGACGATGATAACGAAAGCTATGCCTATAACGTGTTCAACAAGCTCACCGAGCGCGCGGCTATCAGCAGTATAGCGTATAATGACGAGAAAAACTACCTCTTCGTTGCGTACGACAACGGTAATATCGACCTGGTATATGACAGCGGCAAGACTGTAAATCTGCCAGAAATCAAAGATGCGACACTGTCGGTTAGCCGTGGCATACTGTCGGTTGCTTTCGGCCACGACCGTATATTTGTCGGCACCGAGTTCGGCCTTGTCGTGTTCGACGACGAGCGACACTTGGTGATAGAATCCGGCATCTATAATGTGCCCATCGACCACGTGTTTGTCATGGGCGACCACTTGTTGCTTATTAATAATCAGAAGGTCTATGCCTCGCGTTATGACGACCGCCATCTCGAACTCGGCACTCAGCGTGTGTGCCGCAATATGTGGAAGCACGATGTGGCTAAGATTGATGATAACACGCTCGTCTATTCGTATATCAACGATACAAACCTCTATGCGGTAAAATTTGATTTTGAAGCCGCTAAGGAGGTGGAAAGCACATTGGTTGCACTCGGGTCGCGAGCTTCGCTATGCTGGTCTGATGCCGGTGTATATTGTGTAGACAAAGGCAACGTCGTACTCATCGATAAGGATTTGAAAATCACTCAGACCGCTCTTCCGAGTGAATATGCCGAAAGCAATGTCTTTCTCAACGATTTATCATCAGTATGGGTCAACACGCCTACAGGCGTTACCCGTCTCAATATGAGCAAAGGCACACCCGAAATACTGATGCAGCCTTATAAGCCCGAGGCTATAACTACATCGCGGCCTTTTAAGATGTATTTCAGCAATGACGGGCAGATGTTGTATGTCGGCAATATCGCATACTCGTTCCTCTACGATGTGGGGGAAAGCGACAATCCCCAGTATGCCACAAACCATTATCACTATATAGCCCGCACGTGCGTGGTCGATAAAGGGGGGGTACACGATGTGCAGCCGGCCGATTTTGTTGCGCCTACGAATGTGCATCCCGACTATGTCAAGATACAGCGTGACGAGGATAATACCACGCTCATGACCGGTGGTACCATGGGGCTGGCTGTCGACCCCGACGACCCCGACATGTACTATATCACCAACTTTTGTGCCGGCTTGTTCGTGATAAAGGACGGGAAGTTGCACCACCTGATAAACCCCGATAATACCCCGTATCAGCGGACAAGCTCCCTTAAAGACTGCATAATGCATGTCGATATCGATAACGAGGGCAATATCTGGATAGCGCAGGGCCTCGACAGCGACAATGCTTCGCCATATATAATGATGTTGCCCTCGGCAAAACGCAGGGACATTCGCAGCGTCAAGAAGTCTGACTGGGTACCGCTGCATCTTCGCAGCGATTTCAGGACTTCGCGTGACATTGTCACAACATTTTGTAAAAGAACTCCCGTAAATATATTTACCCCCGGAGGCTGGGAACCTCTGATTGTATTCCAGGCCCATAACAATACACCGCTCAACACCTCCGACGACCGATTTGCATATTTTAAAGGATACACCGACCAAAACGGTAATACGATAAGTCCGCGCCACGTGACATCGATAGTCGAAGACCACGACGGCAGGGTGTGGGTAGGATTGCATACGGGTACTTTCGTGATTGACAATCCTGCCGACTGCTTTGGTGCGCAGCTCAATGTGCGCCGCCCCATTGTTGCCCGTAACGACGGTACCGGTCTTGGCGACTATCTGCTCGAATCAAGTGTCGTCTACGATATCGCCATCGATGCGTCGAACCGTAAATGGTATGCCACCAACTCGGGTGCATATCTCGTAAGTGCCGACGGCACCGAAATCCTTGCCCACTACGATACCGATAATTCTCCGCTGCCCTCCAACGTTGTCGGCGCGGTAGAATGTGACCCTATGGGCAACAAGGTCTACTTTGGTACCGACAACGGCCTTGTGTGCTACGACAGCGACGCGGCCCCGGCTGCCGACGATTACTCCGACGTGTATGCCTACCCCAATCCCGTACGCCCCGAATATACCGGCTGGATTACTGTGACCGGCCTGATGGACAATTCCCTTGTCAAGATTGCTGATGCTGCCGGTAATGTATTCTATCAGGGCCGTAGCGAGGGCGGCATGGTGTCGTGGGACGGTTGCGACCCGTCGGGTCGGCGTGTTAAATCGGGCGTTTATTTTGTTTTTGCTTCTCAAGGCAATGAAGGCTCCTCGAAAGGAGCTGTTGCCAAAATATTGGTTATAAATTGATTTATCTGCATTTATGACTCCTAATACACTCCAGTATAGTGATGACCGCGACAAAGCCTACGGTGTAGCAGGCATGACCATCACCCTTGTCGCCCTCGATGGCGAAGACTATTTTAGCGGTATCGACCTTGATGCCCCGGCCGGCGAACACATCATCATGAGCCATGACTATGGCTTCCGTGGCAACCCGCGTATGTCGGCCAAAGTGGTGTGGGAGCAGATTATGCGCGAACTGCGTATCACTGCCTCGCTTGCCCTGGGCAATCTGACCTGTCGCCGCTATCTGCTTGCACACCGTGGATTGGCGAATGACGAGCTGTCGGCTCTGCGCGATGCCCTCCGCTATGATGCCAATGAGCACCTCGATATGGATAATGACGAGGCCGACCGCCTCTTTGAGAGCTGTCGCCAGTATGCCGACCGCCTATTCCGTCATCAAGGCGTTGTAGGTATCGCCCATACATTCGCCGGACGTCTGGCCGACAAACATCGCATGTCGGCGGCCGAAGCAATCGAAATTCTCGCCTCATTAGGATTACAATGAATCTAAACCTCCCTATATATCAAGATGGGTGGCCCCGATGAGGGGCTGCCCATAAATTTAAGCACATAACTATGTCGACAAACACAATTGACAAAGAGCGCAAGGTGACGACCTCGCGCCTGATAGAGATGAAACGTCGTGGCGAGAAAATCGCCATGCTTACAGCTTATGACTTCTCTATGGCACAGCTGATTGACCAGGCCGGTATCGACGTGATACTGGTCGGCGACTCGGCCTCGAATGTCATGGCCGGCAATATGACCACATTGCCAATCACCCTCGACCAGATGATTTATCATGCCAAGAGCGTCATCAAGGGCACAAACCGCGCACTGGTGGTGTGCGACATGCCTTTTGGTACATACCAGGGTAACCCTATGGAGGCGCTTGCCTCTGCCATCAGGATTATGAAAGAGAGCCATGCCGAGGCCGTGAAGATGGAAGGCGGCAGCGAAATCCGCGAGTCAATCGAGCGCATACTTTCGGCCGGTATCCCCGTGATGGGACACCTCGGCCTTACACCTCAGTCTATCAATAAATTTGGCACATACGCCGTCCGCGCCAAGGAAGAGGCAGAGGCCAAGAAGTTGCTCGACGATGCCCGTATGCTCGAAGAAATTGGATGTTTCGCCCTCGTGCTCGAGAAAATCCCGGCCGCACTTGCTGCGCGCGTGGCACAGGAAGTGTCAATCCCTGTAATCGGCATCGGTGCCGGCGGCGGTGTCGACGGCCAGGTGCTTGTGATGCACGATATGTTAGGCATCAACAAGGGCTTCTCGCCCAAGTTCCTGCGTCGCTATGCCGACCTCTCGACCGTCATCAACGAGGCCGTCGGCAACTATATCGACGATGTGAAGACCGGCGACTTCCCCAACGAGAACGAGCAGTACTAAATTCCCCATAAACAAGCCCGGCGAGATAGCTGTTATGCCGTCTCGCCGGGCTTGTTGTTGCTGTATATCTATCTATTCTTCTTCAATCGAATAGTTCAGGAAGTCGTTCATGGGGCGGAGCAGGGCGAGGATTGAGGCTGCTTTTTCGGGCCACGAGGGGTCGTCGAAAAATTCGCGCGACAAGTTGTGGCAGCGGCCATACTCGGTGAGGCGCAGCAGGTCGATGTCGGGGTGGTTTCTATCATAACCCTTCGGGGCTGTCTTGAGCTGAGGTCCCCACCACTCGGGGTAGGCGGCAAGAACCTCGGGAGTCTCTACGATGCCGCGAAATTCGTCTACGTTGTCGATAATTGCCTTGCGAATTTTTTTTAGCACTTTCGGCTCCGGACACCACAGACCGGCATATAGCCCAATCTCGTCAGTGCCGAAGTGTACATAGTAGCATGCTCCGTCGAAGTGGCGTCCGCGTGGCGAGATGAGGGCCGAGAAATAGCGCTTATAGGGTGTCTTGTCGGGCGAGAAGCGAGTATCGCGGTAGATGCGGTAGGCGCAGTCGCGTGCTTCGACATGACGCAGCGACGGTTCGTCGGCTGCAAGGGTGTCGATGATACGCTGTACCTGTGTAAGCCAGTAGGCTCGTAATTGTTCGTATTCGGCCTTGTGCTCGGCAAACCATGGCCGGTTGTTGTTTGCGGCAAGTTGCCCGAGGAAGTTGAATACATCGTTCATCGTCATGGCAGGTCCTCCCATTCTATGTCAGTCACCTGGCTTTCGACCGGGCCGTTAGGCTTCGCCGCAGTCGTGGTGCTTGAGCCTTTGATTTCTGTAAATTCTATATATTCTCCCACCGATGGGTCGATTTTTTTGCGCTTGGCACGGGGCTGATGGCCTGTGTGTCGTCCGCTATCTGTGGGGCCGTTCGCACCCGGCATACCTCCGGGAAAGGCGCCGTTCATAAACTTGCGGGTCTGACGGCGTATAAACCACTGCAGCAGCCACGGCAAGGTATTGCGCAGCAACCACGGCATGATAAAAAGTAATATAATGATGACGAGGAGCAGTTCCATTATCGGAGTCTGATGTTTTTATAGTTTATAAATTCCGGCATATCAAGCCCGTTGGAACGGACAACCGATGCTTACCTCGCACATGGCGAGGATTGATATAATCTGATAACAATGATATGCTACATTCTGTTGCGGCGCAGCAGCGACAGGAGCAGGTAGAGGAGGATAGCCCACATCAAGCCTGCCAGGCCGTACATGGCTACGAAGACTATTGCGGCGACAATGATGATGTAGCGGCAGAAATTCTCGGCAAAGTCGAAGTTCTTGAACTTTAGCGAAAACATCTTGAAGCGTGCCGTCATTGCCAGCGACACTGCAACGATGAGCAGTGTGATTACAGGCCATCCTGGATAATAATAGGTGTCAATCCACCCGTATGCGCCAATCCAGAATATTGCGTTAGCCGGTATGGGCAGACCGCGAAATACCGTGGCCTGCTCGGTGTCGTTGTTGAATTTAGCCAGTCGGATAGCTCCGCAAACCGGGATTATCAGCGTGAAGAAGCATGTCCACAGCGGGCTTCCGGCATCGGCCATTGTATTGAGCATAAGCATAGCCGGTGCTACGCCGAAACTTACCATGTCGCTCAGTGAGTCGAGGTCTTTGCCCAGGTCGGAATAAGCGTGGAGCAAACGCGCCATGGCCCCGTCGAAGAAGTCGAACACGGCTGCTGCTGCAATGGCTATCATGCACCATGATGCACCGTCGAGAGGGCCGAAGACCTGGCGAAGGTTAAAGGCCATAAAGATAGCGACGCATCCGCTCATGAGGTTCATGGTCGTGATGGCATCGGGGATGTATCGTTTTATGTCAGGCATTTTTGTCAGGTTGCAGGCGTGCCACCTCGGTTATGCCGCCGGTGGTCTTGTCGCCGATTTTTACATATATTTTCGTGCCCAGTGGCAGGAACAAGTCGACACGCGACCCAAATTTGATAAAGCCCATGTGGTCTTCAATCGATGCCTCTTCGCCGAGCTGGGCGTATGTCACTATACGTCGGGCCATCGCCCCGGCAATCTGCCGCATCACCACTGTCTGGCCGTGGGGGGTCTCGATTGCTACCGTCGAGCGTTCGTTTTCAGTACTTGACTTGGGTAGGTATGCAGCCAAAAAACGGCCGTTATGATGCTTGACGTATGTCACTTTGCCGTCGACGGGAAACCAGTTGGCATGCACATTGAGTACGCTCATAAAGACTGACAACTGTATGCAGGGGCCGTGGAGTACCTCGTTTTCTACCGTCTCTTCGAGGGCTACGACTGTGCCGTCGGCCGACGATACGACCACGTCTTTACGGTCGCCACGGAAGATACGCCTCGGAGAACGGAAAAAATTGACCACGAGCAAATAGAGCACGGCGCATATCGTGGTGACGGCGATAGCCCAGACCAACGGCCTGACCCATATCCACAAAGGGGCGCAGATAACCAACAGTATCGCCAGCAGCGATATCAGGAGCCCTGTGCCTTCGTGATGGATTTTTACGCGCATGTTCATTGCTTGTGTCTATACGTTTCTGCAAAATTACTAAATATTTTTAATACGAGCCAACAATGGCAAAGAAATTTTGCCTAAAAGGCATAAAGTTATTCGTCAGATTATCATAGATAGTTTGGTATATGCCTGAATCGGTAGCAGACTGCATTGGTGTCAATGCAGGAGTGCATATATTTATTTCGTCATTTTTTTAGGTGTGCCGGTAAAATTTTTATGGGTCAAAGTATTTCATGATTGTGTAAAAATTTGTAATTTTGCGTGCAATTTACAACAATCGCTTATTATCTATGTCGTTTATTGCTGATAGAGTGAAGATGGACGGTCTGACGTTCGACGATGTACTCCTTATCCCCGCATTTTCAGATGTGCTTCCACGCGAGGTAAATCTTACCACGCGCTTCTCTCGTAACATAACGCTCAATGTGCCTATCGTCTCGGCGGCGATGGATACTGTTACCGAGAGCCAGCTTGCCATTGCCATTGCCCGTGAGGGTGGCCTGGGTGTTATCCATAAAAACATGTCGATTGAGGAGCAGGCCCGCCAGGTACATGCCGTAAAACGTGCTGAAAACGGCATGATTTACGACCCCGTCACCATACTCGAAGGTTCTACGGTAGCCGATGCCCTCCGCATGATGAGCGAGTACCATATCGGTGGTATTCCCGTGGTCGACAAGGGCGGCAAACTGGTCGGTATAGTTACCAACCGCGACCTGCGTTTCGAGCGCGACAAGAGCCGCCGTGTCGACGAGGTGATGACTCGCGACAACCTTGTGACAGCCTCGTTTGGCACAACCCTCGAGCAGGCTGCCGATATACTCCAGCGTCATAAAATCGAGAAACTGCCCGTTGTCGATGCCGACGGCAAGCTCATCGGTCTCATCACATATAAAGATATAACCAAGGCCAAGGATAAGCCTGCCGCATGCAAGGATTCTCGCGGCCGCCTGCGCGTGGCTGCCGGTATCGGCGTTACTCCCGACTCGATGTTGCGTGCCGAGGCCCTTGTCGGCGCCGGTGTCGACGCTATCGTCATCGATACGGCCCACGGTCACAGCAAGGGTGTTATCGGCGTGCTTCGCGAGGTCAAGAAGGCATTCCCCAATCTTGATGTCGTTGTCGGCAACATTGCTACCGGTGATGCCGCCCGTTATCTTGCCGACAACGGTGCCGACGGCGTGAAGGTTGGCATCGGCCCGGGTTCAATCTGCACAACGCGCATCATCGCCGGTGTGGGCGTGCCGCAACTGTCGGCTGTCTACGACGTTGCCAAGGCTCTCGAAAGCTACGATATACCACTGATTGCCGACGGCGGCATACGCTACTCGGGCGATATCGTCAAGGCCCTCGCAGCCGGCGGTCACTCGGTGATGCTCGGCGGTATGCTTGCCGGCGTAGAGGAGTCGCCCGGCGACACAATCATATTTAATGGCCGCAAGTACAAGACATATCGCGGCATGGGTTCGCTCGAGGCTATGGAGCGCGGTTCGAAAGACCGCTATTTCCAGGGCAACGAGACCGACGTGAAGAAACTCGTGCCAGAAGGCATAGCTGCCCGCGTACCCTATAAGGGTTCGCTCTACGAGGTCGTATACCAGATGCTTGGCGGTCTGCGCTCGGGTATGGGTTACTGCGGGGCCCACAATATCGAGGAGCTCCACAAGGCACAGTTTACGCGCATCACCAATGCCGGTGTTGCCGAGAGCCATCCGCACGACGTGGCTATCACTGCCGAGGCTCCCAACTACAGCCAGGGCATGTAGGCCTGCCGGCGAAAGCTTATGATGAAATATCGCGGCGGCACGACTCGTGCCGCCGTTTTTTTAATACTGTCGGCATACAATAATACTAAACTCGACTCGTTTATATTAAGTATGCATATACAATAGTAAATTATCAAAATATCCGATATACCGAGATGAAAAAACATCTGATAGCCGCAGCCGCCTTATCGCTGGTGTTGCCGGCCACTGCACAGGTCAAGCCCGATGCCGTGTTGATGACGGTCGATGGTCGCCCTGTCACTGTGGGCGAGTTTGAATACCTGTATAATAAGAACAAATCGCAGCAGACCACGCCCCAGAGTTTCGACCAATACCTTGAGATGTTTGAGAATTACAAGCTCAAGGTTGCCGATGCCGAACATGCCGGCATAGATGAGACTCCGGCCTTCAAAAGCGAATTTACTAAGTTTCGCGACGAGCTTTCCGAGCCTTACCTGCGTGACCGGGCCACCGAGGACGCCCTTGTTGAGGAAGCCTATGGCCACCGCAAGAACGATGTGCTGGTAAGCCATATCATGCTACCGCTCGAAGACGGCAAAGAAGCCCAGCTCGATTCTATCCGTACGGCCATACTCGGAGGAGCCACGACTTTTGAGAAAGCGGCGACCGAATATTCGATAGACCGTTCGTCGAGTCAGCGTGGGGGCAAGATGGGCATCGTGGTGCCCGACCGTTACCCTTGGGCGTTTGAAAAAGCATCGTACGACACTCCTGTCGGTGGCATTTCGCCTGTCGTCAATTCGGGCATGGGCTACCATATCATACGTGTCGAGAGTGTGACCCCTGCCGAGGGCGATGTAGACGCAAGCCATATATTATTGATGACGCGCGGTCTTGACGACGCGGCACAAGCTGCCGTGAAAGTGCGTATCGACTCGATATATACAGCCCTTCAGGGCGGTGCCGATTTTGCGCAATTGGCTTCCAAGCTGTCACAGGACCCCGGTAGTGCAGCCCGTGGCGGAGCTCTCGGCCGTTTCGGCCACGGCATGATGGTTGCCGAGTTTGACAGCGCGGCATACGCCACCCCCGAGGGGCAGATTTCGAAACCGTTCAAGACTGCCTTTGGCTACCATATCGTCAAGACTAACAAACATTTCGGCGTTCCCGCTCTCGACGACGAACTGCGCAAGTCGATTGTCGCACGCATGGCAAATGACTCGCGTGCCAAGGAACCCGAGAATGTCATGGTCGATAAATTGATGAAGGAATACGGCGCAAAGCTCAATGAGAAGACTCTCGACAAGGTGCGCGCTATGATAAACGGCGCGTCGGGCGTGGTCGATTCGGCTATGAATGCCCGCCTGATTGCGATGGACGATGTCGTGGCTGCATTTAAGGGCGGCAAAGTCACCGTTCGCGATGCCATGGCATACGTGCCTATGGCTCTCGGCTCGGATACCGAGGCATATATGGCCACGCTCAACGAGGCCGCAGACAACGCTCTCCGTGCCGCCGTGCTCGAATATGCCCGTGAGCAGCTTGCCAAGACCAATGCCGATTACCGCAACCTTGTCAATGAGTACCGCGACGGTATCTTGCTCTATGAAATCTCTAACCAGAAGGTTTGGGACAAGGCCGCAAAAGACAAGGCAGGTCTCGAAGCCTTCTTCCAGGCCAACAAAGACCGTTACAAATGGGAGAAGCCCAAATTTAAGAGCTACGTATTCTTTGCGCGTAACGACTCTGTTCTCAACCTTGCAACAGCCTATGCCGATTCGCTTTCGACAGCCGACCCGGCCAAGTTTACACAGGACATGCGCAAACGCTTTGGCCGCGATATCAAAATAGAGCGCGTTATAGCCGCCGAGGGCGAAAATGCCATAACCGATTATCTCGGTTTTAATGGCAGCAAGGAAGCAGCCGACAAACAGTCGAAGTGGTCGAGCTATGCCGCATGGCACGGACGCCTCCTCGACCAGCCCGAAGAGGCAGCCGACGTGCGTGGTGCCGCCGTAACCGACTATCAGGCTCAGCTCGAGGCGCAGTGGCTCGACGAACTGCATAAAAAATATCCCGTCAAGCTCAATAATAAAGTTTTGAAGAAACTCAAAGAGCAGGAAAAATAAGACTTAGCGGTCGTTCCTCTTGACTGACTGTCTATGAAATAATTTTCTCGGAGGCTTGCCTGTACCTTAGGCTGGTCTCCGATTTTTTATTGGCAAATACTGACCTGTTAGTCATGATGAAAATCTAAGGCAAAGGCAAGAGTCATGTGATTTTTCTGAATAGGCGTAGTTCGCCTAATGATTATTTTTTTGTAAATTCGCGACATGAAATCGAGTTTCTATGTCTTCACGTTAGTCGTTGTGCTTTTAGCTGCCTCCTGTGGCAGGGATGGCGACAAGTTGCCGTCCGAATACTTGGCGCGAGTTGGTAACGATGTTTTTACTGCCGCAGACCTGCGGGCGGCCATGCCGGCCGGACTTAGTGCGGAAGACAGTGTCGCCTTTGCCAAAGCTTATGTGCGTAACTGGGTCAACACGCACCTGGTGGAGCGCGTCGCGGCATCGGAGGTCGACATGGAACAGATTGAACGACTTACACGCGAGTATCGCGACGAACTAATCATGGCCCAGTATCGTCGCGCCATGTCGCGCCAGGCACAGGAGGGCGAGTTTGCCGAGGACTCCCTGCGTGCATATTACGAAGCCCATAAAGATGATTTCAAGCTTGAAAGGCCGCTTGTAAAGGGCGTGTATCTGAAAGTGCCTGACGATGCTCCGAACCTGGCCCAGATACGTCGGCTGTATCGTTCTGACAAGCCCGGGGATATCGACAAACTTGAAAAGGCAGCTCTCGGCAGTGCCGTACATTATGATTATTTCCGCGACTCGTGGATTGACTGGGAGCAAATAGAGAACCGCATACCGCTTGACTTCGCATCCGGTGATGTGTCAGATATAGCGCGCCGCCGATATATCGAAATTGAATCGCAAGGCTTTACCTATTTGCTGTGTATCAGCGACTATCTTGCCCCTGGGTCGGGAATGCCCTACGAAGCTGCCCGTCCGCTTGTACGCGACAGGTTGCTCAACCAACGCCGAAGGGCCTACGACAGCCGCCTGCTCAACGACCTATACCAGCGCGCCCTCGATGACGGATTAATGCAGATAAATATATGATACCATCACAATTGCCATATACTCCGAGCCTTAAGCTGCGCGATATGATAGCCGATAATAGCTTGTTGCTGATGTCGATAAGCCGTTTCGGTCTGCCGCTTCGCCTGGCCAACCAGCCAGTTAGCGATGTCTGCGCCACGGCGGGTGTCGATACTGCGACTTTCCTTGCTGTCGCAAATATGGTGAGTGGCCGGCCTTACGACACCGACGCTGTAAAACTCGACAGCCTTGTGGCCTACCTGAGGAGGGCGCATAGCTATTTCCTTGATTTCTTTTTGCCATCTATCCGGCGTAAGTTTATCGTGGCTGTCGATTTTGCCCGGTCGAACGACGTGGTACAGACTATCTTGCGTTTCTTCGACGATTACGTTGGCGAGGTGCGCCGCCACATGGACTATGAGAACGACACTCTCTTCGAATATATAAATTGCCTTCTTGAGGGTCGCCCCGTCTCGGCTGACTATAGCGTAGAGGTCTTTGCCTCGCACCATGACGCAATATCCGACAAACTCAAGCGCCTAAAAGACGTGTTGGTAAGTTGCTGTCCCGAGGGCAACGCCGACATGATTAATTCGGTGTTATTCGATATCATTAATTGCGAGTCCGACCTTGTGAGCCACTGCCTTGTCGAAGACCGATTGCTTGTCCCGGCAGTGCAGCGCGCCGAGGCGACGGCCATACGCACGGGGGCTGCGATAAATCCGGGTCAGCGTACAGGCGATGTGGTAGCCACGTTGGGCAAACGCGAAAAAGAAATCGTGGCCTGTATCGCGCGCGGTCTCAGTAATAAGGAGATTGCCGCCCGGTTGTGCATATCCGTTCATACCGTGGCCACGCACCGTCGCAATATATGTCAGAAGCTCGAAATACACTCACCGGCCGGACTGACGGTATATGCCATACTCAATAATATTATCGAGCCTTCCGAGGTCGGCCTTTGAGGCACAAGGCTATTGCCGCAGGGGCGATGAGAAACGCCACGAATGCGCCTACGGCATCGGCAAGCAGGTCGTACCAGTCGGCACCGCGTCCGAGTTGCATGGCGTCTTGAAGTAATTCGATAAAGCCTCCGGCAAGAGTCGAAATTACGGCAAAAACTGCCATGGCGCGACGCGACGGACGTCGCAGGCCGTGCGACCGTGCGTAGTCAAACCCCATGGCCCCGGCCAGACCACCGAACATTATGGCGTGGATGAGTTTGTCGATATGCGGTATGGGGGGTAATTCGTCGACGCCAGCAGGGTCGGGAAAAAGTGTGCCATAGATAATGACGGCTACTACGAGTGCCGTCGGCCAATAACTTTTGGCAAATTGTTTCATTGTCAGAAATTGATATAATCGCCGGGGTCGAGGGGCGAACCCTTGTGCCATAATTCGAAGTTTGCCGGCATGGTTCCTATGTGTCCGAGTCGTTGACCGGGTTCTACACGTTGCCCTCGGTCTACAAATATATCGTCAAGGCCGCTATAGATGCTTACGAAATCGTTTGGATGTTGCACGGTGACAGATGAAGTACCGTCGGCCGACGTGTTGACCGATATCACTGTGCCACGGTATATTGCCGAAAGTGGTGAGCCCTTCGGCCCCGTGACGCGCATACCCTTGGACTGCATCGATGAGGCTTGGGCTGTCGTAGGGACCGGTGATGAGAATACCATGCCCTCGGCGGCTATCGGGGCGAGTACGCTGAGGTTGAAACGTTCCTGAGCCTCGTAGCTGCGCACGAAGTCGCGCTCAGATTCGCTTGCTGCCAACAACGAATCGTCAACCGCGACCACCGAAGCCGTTGCGGTGTCGGGTCGGGTTACTTCGCCGCGCATCAACGATGAAATATTTTCGATATAGGCAGCATTGCGTGCAGCCGCTTGTTCGAGTGAGTCGAGTTTGACTGCTGTTTCGATATATTGTGCCCTGAGGTCGCCTTTTAGAGCTCCGGGCAGCAGTTGGCGCACAGGGGTGTAGGCTATTATCACCCATAGCAAAGCGGCCCCGCCGGCAATGATGGCTGCGCTGACAAGGAAGACACGCGCACGGGTCATGCGCACGCTCCACACGCGGTTGAAGGTGTTTTCCTTAATAAAGTCGAGGCGGTATCTGGCCGGGTTGCGATAGCCTGGCCCTTCGCGCCGTACTGCGTCTTTGAGTTTCACACTGCAAAGTTAGTGAAATTTCTGCTAAATCTGCGCGGGGGTGGTGATATTATCCTTGGCGGGTTGTTTGGGCTGTAGTATTTTACGATTTTTCAACCTCAGTGGGTCGAAGCCGTTGCCATAAACGCTGCGGGCCTCCGACTGGATTACGTATGCTTCTTCGTCAATATCTTTGATTATGTCGTAGATAGCGTCGGCATCATATTGCCGGCACCATACCATGAGCATTGTGCGGTTTTCGCCGGTCCAGAAGCCGTGCCCGTCGAAAGTCGTTACACCACGGCCCGATTTATGTGTGATGTTGTCGGCAATCTCGTGCCATTTGGGCGAAAGAATAAGAAACTGTATGGTCTGACGGTCGGCATTGACGATATAGTTTGCAAGCAATGAGTATATTACTATCGAAGTCCAACCGTAGATGATAGTCTGTACCCGGCTCTGGATACGCGCGTCGAGGGCGCCGTCGAAGGGCAGGAAGAACGAACAAGTAACGATGGTCACATCGATAATCATCATTGTGCGCCCGATGCTGATATTCGCCTTTTTTTCTAATACTGCAGCTACGATGTCGGTGCCTCCAGCCGAACCTTTGTGTGCATAATACATACCGACACCGAAGCCACAAAGCGCCGAGCCCATGAGCATACTCATTGTTTTGTCGGTAACGATTGGCGGATGCGATGTGAAATAACTTTCGATAGAACCGATAATTAGCGAAAGCAACGTCGCCCCGAAGACTGTTCGAAGCACAAAGCTGCGGCCGAGGATTTTGAACCAGCATACCAGCATGGTTATGTTGACCACATACATTGTCACGGCCACCGGTATTATGCCCCCGCTGGCAAAAAATATCAATGTACTGAAACCGGCCATGCCGCCAACGACAATTTCGTGCGGCAGGATAAATATTGTAAATCCAAGTGCGTAAAGCACCATCCCGGTGACTATAAACAAGTAGTCGCGCATTACTTGGGTAGAAACTTTCAGTTGCATTGGTATAAAATTTAGGTGCTGCAAAGATACGAATAAGTCGAGAGCAAATCAAAATTTATTTTGAATTTGCCGAGCGGAAGTATCTAAGACGAAGTCAAAGATAATAATATTCGGCGAAAACCAAATCTCGCAAGCGTTAAAATGTTTAGTGAGTTTTTTAATGTTCATGGTGGCTCGAGGCATGCTGTTATTTGCGAATTTTTTTGTAACTTTGGGGTGATTTTCGCCTTTGTACACGTGGCGGTTTTTACAATCTCCTCATTAGTAGCAATATGCATAAATTCGTACATCTACACGTCCATTCGCAATATTCTGTGCTCGACGGTTTGTCGACTATCGGCGGCCTGATTAAGAAAGCTGTTGCCGACGGTATGCCGGCACTTGCTTTGACCGACCACGGCAACATGTTCGGTGCCAAAGAGTTCTTTAATGCCGTCAAGAAGCACAACGGCAAGGTGAAAGACGCGGTAAAAAAGGCCCAGGCAGCCCTCGACGAGGCTACCAAGACAGGCGACAACGAGGCTGTCGAGGCTGCCGCTGCCGCTCTCGAAAAAGAAAAGGCTAAATACCTCAAGCCCATACTTGGCTGTGAGATGTACGTGGCCAAGGGCGACATGCACGACCAGTCCGACCCCAAGGACAAAGGCTACCACCTGATAGTTTTAGCAAAAAACCAGAAGGGGTATAAGAACCTGATAAAGCTTGTGTCGAAGGCCTGGACCGAGGGTCACTACTATCATCCCAGAACCGACCGCAAAGAGCTTTACGAGCACCGCGAGGGTCTGATTATATGTTCGGCATGTCTTGGTGGCGAAATCCCTCGCCTGTTGCGTGCCGGCGACGCGGCTGCTGCCGATGCTGCCGTGGCATGGTATAAGGAGACTTTTGGTGACGATTATTATATCGAGCTACAGCGCCACAAGGCCACCGTGCCCCGTGCAAATCACGAGACATATGAAATACAGCGCCAGATTGAGCCGCAGTTGATGGCCCTGGCCGAGAAATATGGCATCAAGATAATTGCCACCAACGACTCGCACTTCATCAACGAGGAAGATGCCGAGGCGCACGACCGCCTCATCTGCCTGTCGACCAATAGAAACGTCAATGACGAGTCGCGCATGTTGTACTCCAAGCAGGAATGGTTCAAGACCTGTGCCGAGATGGAGGCTGTCTTCGGCGACCTGCCCCAGGCGCTTGCCAATACTGTTGAAATTGCCGACAAGGTAGAGGAGTACGATATCGACCATGCGCCCATCATGCCCAACTATGCCATACCGGCCGAGTTCGGTACGGAGGAAGAATACCGCAGCCGTATAACCGAGCAGGAGCTTTTTGACGAATTTACACGCGACGAGAACGGCAACGAGATAATGTCGCCCGAGGATGGCCGTAAGAAAATCGACAAGCTCGGCGGCTATCAGAAGCTCTACCGCATAAAGTTCGAGGCCGACTACCTGCGCAAGATTACCTATGAGGGCGCGGCCCGCCGCTATGGCACACCCCTGCCCGCAGAGGTCGACGAGCGTATCCGTTTCGAACTCCACGTGATGAAGACAATGGGTTTCCCCGGCTACTTCCTGATTGTAGAAGACTTTATCCGCGTGGGGCGTTCGTTAGGCGTGAGCATCGGCCCGGGCCGTGGTTCTGCCGCCGGGTCGGTGGTGGCTTACTGCTTAGGTATCACGCAGATTGACCCGCTGAAGTATGACCTGCTTTTCGAACGCTTCCTCAACCCCGACCGTATATCGCTGCCCGATATCGATGTAGACTTCGATGATGATGGCCGCGAGACAGTGCTCAATTATGTTACCGAGCGTTACGGGGCACCGAACGTGGCTCATATTATCACATACGGCACCATGGCGGCGAAATCGTCAATCAAGGATGTTGCGCGCGTGATGAGCCTGCCCATACCCCTGTCGAATGCCCTGACCAAGCTCATACCCAAGCACATGCCCATCGACCCCGAGAAGGACAAGGAGATGGATGCCACTGTGAGCAACTGCATAAAATATGTGCCCGAGTTTAAGGAAGAGATGGACCGCGACCCCAATGTGAGCGAGCTCATGAACTTCGCCAGCAAGCTCGAGGGCACGGTGCGCAATGTGGGCGTACATGCCTGCGGCGTTATCATTTGTCGTGACGATGTGACCGACTGGGTGCCTGTCAGCACCGCTGCCGATAAGAACGGTGACCGAATCCTTGTCACACAGTACGAGGGCCGAGTCATAGAAGACACAGGCCTAATCAAGATGGACTTCCTCGGGCTAAAGACCCTGTCGATTATACGCGACGCGGTAGAAAATATCCGTCGTTCGCAGGGCATAGAGGTCGATATCGACAATATTCCCATCGACGACCCCAAGACTTACGAACTATATTCGAGGGGCGCCACTGTCGGTACATTCCAGTTCGAGTCACCGGGTATGCAACGCTATCTGCGCCAGTTGCAGCCGTCGGTGTTCGAAGACCTCATAGCCATGAACGCCCTCTACCGTCCCGGGCCTATGGACAACATACCCGAATTTATCGCCCGTAAGCAGGGGCAGAAAAAAATCGAGTATGATATCCCCGAGATGGAGACATATCTCAAAGACACATACGGCATCACTGTCTACCAGGAACAGGTGATGTTGCTTTCTCGTCTTCTTGCCGGTTTCACTCGCGGCCAGAGCGACACCCTGCGCAAGGCCATGGGTAAGAAGATGATAAGCAAGATGAACGAGCTTAAAGAAAAATTTATGGAAGGCGGCACTGCGCGCGGCCATAAAAAAGAAGTGCTCGAGAAAATCTGGTCGGAGTGGGAGAAATTCGCCTCGTATGCCTTCAACAAGAGTCATGCCACATGCTACTCGTGGGTGGCATTCCAGACAGGCTACCTCAAGGCAAATTACCCCGCCGAATATATGGCTGCGGTTCTGACCCGAAACCTCAACGATATAACCAAGCTCCGTTTCTACATGGACGAGTGCCGAGCAATGGGTATCGAGGTCAAGGGCCCCGACATCAACGAGTCGTTCGGTAATTTCAACGTAAGTGCCCCAGGTGTGATACGTTTTGGCCTCACGGCAATCAAGGGCATAGGCCCGGATGTGGTAAAGGCCATACTCGATACCCGCGATGCCGGGGGCGGATTTAAGGACATCTACGATTTTGTAGAGCGTGTGCCGTCGGCATCAATCAACCGCCGTGTATTCGACAACCTCGTCCTTGCCGGCGCCTTCGACTGTTTCCAGGGCGTAAAGCGCGAGGACCTCAGTGCCGAGGTCGGTAAGCGCGGTGAGACTATCGCCGAGCTTTTGCTACGCTATGGTGCCTCGCATCAAAACGAGGCTCGTCAGGCCGAGTGCTCCTTGTTTGCTTTCGACGATGAGGATATACGCGAGTCGAGCCGTCCGAAAATCCCGCCCATGCCTGTGTGGGACAACCTGAGCCGCCTCAATAAGGAGCGCGAGCTGGTGGGCATGTACCTCTCGGCCAATCCACTCGACCCCTATTGGCTCGAGGTCAGATACGGCGTGGGGTGTACGGCGGCAGAGAAAAACGAAATTGAGACTCCGACCCAGACCGTGACCTTTGCCGGGCTCATAAGTTCGGTCGAAGAACGTACCTTGCAGAGCGGCAGCAAGATGACGATTATTAAAATCGAAGATTACTCGGGTACTACCGAAATCACGCTGTTCGACAAGCAACGTGCCGAATTTGACCGCCTGTGCAAAAACGGCCAGGCTGTATTCGTCGCCGGGGCCTTCCGCGAAATCCGCAATAGGAACACAGGCGCGGTGTCGGTACGCTTTAATGTCGACCGCATACTCGACCTCAACGACCTCATCGGCAAACTTGTCGATGATATCACTATTACCGTCGACCCCGACCAGATTATATTACTGTCGGATGTTCTCGACGAGGAAGACAAGGCGTACAAGGCATATAAAAAGAAAAACGACCGTTCGCCGGCCAATACCGTGCCGGTGAATATCGATGTATATTCGTCGGAGCATAACCGCAAGATACACTTTTCGAGCTCGCTCCACCTGCCCCTGTCGCGTGATTTTCTCGACGGGCTCGACAAGCAGGGTATAGCATTTAATGTAAATCGAAAAACTCTAAGTTAAAAACTAAATACAAAGATGGAATTTACCGATTCAAACGTCAAAGAACTCATAGCCAGCGGCAAGCCCGTTGTAGTAGATTTCTGGGCAACCTGGTGCGGCCCCTGTGTAGCCATGGCCCCCATTGTCGAAGAGGTTGCGAAAGAATACGAAGGCCGCGCTATAGTAGGCAAATATAACTGCGACGACAACAGCGATTTCGCTACCGAGTGCGGTATCCGCAGTCTTCCCACACTGCTGTTCTTCAAGGATGGCAAGAAGACCGACCTGCGCCTTGTCGGTGGTCAGAAAGCCGATGCTATACGTGCGAAAATTGACCAGCTTTTAGAGCTGTAAATGAAAAATATCTATACCCCTGCAGATATAGAGCGCATCACCGAGGCCACCATCGGTACCCTCGACGATATATCGCGCATGTCGCCGCCGCAACAGGCCCGCGCCTGTGAGCGGCGCGCAGCCTTTATTGCCACTGTCGGTGAGCAGGCTGCCATCGAGGTGCTCGATATTCGTGGGGATAAATCAGTGTTGGCCTTTGCCGGCGACGGCATTTGTGGTGCATATGCCCTCGAGACTGCAATCGAGCTTCACCGGCGCGAATGTCCGGTAAAGGTGGTGCTCTTCAATATCGGCGGCAATCTGCTCACTACTGATGCCCTCGCCGCGCGCGACCGCTTCATTGCCGACGTCGGGCGCGAGTTCCTCGAAGAGGTCATAAACCCCGGGCCCGGATGCTTCGAGATGCCGGCGATGACGCCGTCGACCCTTGTGATTGACGGTATATTTGGCAGTGAGCACCGCAAGCCCCTGCGAGGCGGCTATCAGGCAGTTGCGCGGGGCATCAACGAGAGTGGTGCCACGGTGGTGTCAATCGACATACCATCGGGCATGACCACCGATTTGTCTGTCGGCATGGTAAACCGCAATATAATTCATGCCGATGTGACCCTTACCCTTGTCGGCCCTACGCTTGCGTTTTTTATGCCTGAAAACGCCGAGCTTGTGGGCCGGTGGAAAGTCCTGGCTGTGCCGTTCGACGAGGAAGCAATGCGCCATACCCGCTGTACTTCGCGAGTCCTTGATGCGCGAGGGGTGCGGTCGGTGATGCCGAGGCGTTCTACAGTAGTATCGAAGGCCGACCTTGGCGATGCCCTGATTTTTGCCGGCAGCTACGGCATGTTGGGTGCCGCAGTGCTTGCTACGAGGGCTGCAACGAGGTCGGGGTGCGGTAAGGTGACCTGCCACGGGCCCCGATGCGCCTTCTTCGTGATGCAGACGGCAGTGCCGTCGGCTATGTTTACGACTGACGGGGCAGATGTCGATATTCAGTTTTTCGACAATCCGCGCGATTGCGACGGCGTGGCTATCGGCCCCGGCATAGGCCGCTCGGAGTCGACGGCTCGTGCTTTGGGCGTGTTCCTCAAAAGTTGCTATGCCGCCAAGAAGCCGCTCGTGCTCGATGCCGACGCGCTCAATATCATATCAGACAATCCCGACCTGCTCGACTTCATACCGGCGCGCTCGGTCATAACGCCTCACGCAGGCGAATTCGACCGTCTCTTCGGTGCGCAGAACAGCCATGGCACGCGCACGCTTATGGCCCTCGAGATGGCCCAACGCTACAATATCGTCATTTTGCTCAAAGGGCCTAAGACTTTCACTATCTGGCCCGACGGCTCAATCCTTGTCAATTCGTCGGGTACCGAGGCCCTTGCCACCGCCGGCAGCGGCGACGTCCTAACCGGGCTGTTGGCAGGGCTTATGGCTCAGAAAATCATGCCTGAGATAGCCGCCGCCGTGGGCGCCTATATCCACGGTGTGGCCGGGCGCATTGCTGCCCGTACTTGCGGCATTCAGGGTACTACGGCCGAGGATATCGCCGATGCGATAGGCCCGGCTATCGACACCATACTTAATCCGCGCCCGGCAGGCGCAAAAAATCTATCGATATGAAACATCGACATGTGTTATTAGCCGCCTTGTTGGTCGGCGCATTGACGGCACCGGCCCAGACTTCGCAGAAGATTACGGCTGGCAAAGCCAATGAGTATGGCCTTGTATATTCCCTGCCTGTTACGGCTCTCGATATCTATATCGAGGCAGAGGTGACTGAGAGCCATCCGGGACAGTTTTATAACTATGCCCGTCGCCACCTTGGCCTGACAGATGCGATAACTACCGACAGTCGCTCGGCAAGGGTGTTGGATGTCATAATCGTACCGCGTGGAATAGCCGACCCCGACAGGCGATATGTCGCCCAGTTCAAGCCGGGACAGTCGGCCTATATCACTCTCTCCGACGGCGACATACCTGTGGCTATCAATTCCGAGGTAGGTGCCACGGCTCCTACTGTCGCCATTCCAGTAGCAAAGCCGGCATCGCCGTCGCCGCTCGAAACCGAGGCTGCTCGTCAGGCTGTTACTGCCGAGATGGCGCGCAGTGCGTCGGTGTCGAAAAAAGCTGAGCTTGCAGCCCAGCGCGTTTTCGAGTTGCGTGAGACTCGCAGCGACATATTGTCGGGCCAGGCTGATAATCCGCCTGCCGACGGCGATGCCATGAAGCTCGTCCTTGACAATCTCGCCGCCCAAGAGGCGGCCCTGACTGCTATGTTTGCCGGTACTACTTCGACCCGTACCGAGGTGAGGAAATACACTCTTGTGCCCGACAGCACCGATATCAGTGGCCGTGTGATAGCAAGGCTTTCGGCTGTCGATGGGCTGATAGATGCCGACAATCTTGCGGGCGCACCCATAACAGTCGATGTCAAGGTGATAGAGCAGGGTGTGCTTCCTGTAAATGAGAAGGGTGAAGTAAAGACTTTCCCCAAGGGTGGTGTGGCGTATGCAGTGCCCGGTACTGCGGCCGTAACGGTCAGCTATGGCGGTAGCCAGGTTGCCTCGCAGCAGGTGTCACTTGCGCAGTTGGGCATAGTGTTCGGTCTCAATCCGGCACTATTCACCGACAAGAAAGAACCCTACAAAGTTATTTTCGACCCGGCCACCGGCGCAGTCCTCGACCTCGCCCCTATGGGTGAGTAATGTCGTACCCCCTTGGTCATCCCGGTCGTTGCCGGGTCTGGCCAAGGGGGTATAATATGCCGTCACGCGCGCCGCTGCGGGGCTGTCATACTGCCAGGTCGGCTTTCTTTTGTTCGCGGGCGTCGATGGCGTGCGATGTCAGTGCCGCGCCGAGCGTCAGCACTCCGATGCGCCCCACATACATCAGCCCGATAACTATCACCTTGCCCCATTCGCTCAACCCGGAAGTTATGCCGAGGCTGATGCCTACGGTGCCCAGCGCCGACGCGGCCTCGAACAGCAGCGACTCTAACGGGAATTTCTCGCTGACTGCGAGTAGCAGCGTGCCGACGAGCAGCACGGTGCCGTAGACTATGATGTTGCTCAATGCCGTGTTCACCCTGTAGGATGGCAGGCGGTTGCCGCGCAGGCTCACACATTTTTTGCCACGGAGCGAGGAGATTACAAATGCATAGACCGCCGACAATGTCGTGCACTTCACACCGCCTCCCGTGCCCGACGGCGACGCGCCTATAAACATGATGACCGACAAAATCAGACAACTTGCCGGCGCCAGCGACGACAGGTCGAACGTGTTGTAGCCCACGGTGGTCATAGCCGACATGGTCTGGAAGAAGGCCTCGAGTATCCTCGTCGGCATCTGCGCCGACTGATGTTCGCCGGGGAAGAGCAGCAGTATGCCCATGCCCGCCACAGTCATCCAGAACGTGATTGAAAGAATCACCCTGGTGGTGAAGGTGATTTTGTATTTCCTGTTGAGGCTCTTCTGGCGCAGGTCGGTTATGACGATAAACCCCATGGCGCCGGCATAGCTCAGCACTGCCACGATGATGTTGACGGCAAAGTTACCCTTGAACGAACACAGCGAATCGGAAAAGGTGCTGAACCCCGCCGTGCAGAACGATGAGACTGTCGTGAACAGCGCGTTCCATGCCGGTACCTCCACGCCGAGACATCCGAAAGTTATCCACAGCGCCACAAAGCCTATTGTCTCGAAGATAAAGGTGAAATGCACCACGTTGTCGACAATCGACGTCATATTCATGCCGTAGGGGGTGGAAATCACTGTCTGAAGCACCCCCTGGTTCCTGTCGGTCATTTTGTGGGTTATGTGCAGCATCAGGTACGAACTAATGGTCATGTAGCCTATCGCGCCTATCTGTATCATGCCGAGGATGACACACATGCCGAAAGTCGTGTACGTTGCCGGAACGTCGACGGTGGCCAGCCCGGTTGTCGAAACTGCCGACGTGGCCGTGAAAAGATGGTCGGTGATTGTAGCCGTGGCCCCGTCCCTTACCGACCAGGGCAACAACAGCAGCAAGAAACCCACGCAGATATAGAAAAGATATCCGAGGGCGATGTTGCGCTCCGGAATCTTGGAATTGCATCCGAAAGTCACTGCTCTTGACCGCGAGAGCTTCATTAAGATATGTTCAAGTCTGCGCATAATAATTGTAAACCAGGTAATCCTGGTATGAAAACAACTATCGGGCCAAGAGTGTTGAAGGAATATGTTAATCTTGCTATCGGTGAATATACAGGCACCGGGCCGCGATGTTGTTGCGTCATCGCGGCCCGGCGTCTGATGTTCGGTATTTAAAATGCCTTAGAGGTATTTTGTAATCTTGGTGGGCAGTTCAGAGGGAGTTTCGACGCGCTCTACGAGTTCGCCCTGTTTGTTGATGATGTAGAATAGCGGCATTGTGCCTACATTATAGTTGACAAGTACCATGCTCCCGTCGCTGGGGGCATTCCATACCGCCGTCCATGGCAGGTTGCGGGCGGCCTCGCGCCAGCTTACTTCGTCAGAGTCAAAAGCCAACTGATATATCTCGAGACCCTGTGAGTGGTGCTTGGTGTATATCTCGTTGAGCATGGCATTGATAGCCGGCGAACCCTGCAATTCGTAAGAGGTAAAGTTGAGGATTACAGCCTTGCCTTGGGCGAGTTGGGTCAACGATTGTTTCTGACCTCGGGCATCATAACGCTCGATTTCAAAAAATCCTGTTTCGGGGATTTCGAATACCTGTTGTGCCTCTTGTGTTATTTTGCCAAGTGCACGGCGTCCGTCGATATACGACTGGCGCACAGCGTTTGCCCTCGGGTCGTTGGGGCGGTGCATTGCATAGAGCTGTGCCACGGCACCATAGGCGCGGTTGCCAAAATTCTCATTGGGGTCAAACAGCAGCTTGCCGCCGAGCGATTTGCCCAGGGCGTAGTAGGCCACTATGCCGGTGGTGTCTGTCGTGATGACATTTACCAGGCCGCGACGCAGGGCCTCGGGGTCGGCGGTGGAGTTTACGATGCTGTCGACACGGTTGATGCCCCATGCAAGGGGCGTACCGCTTACAGTGTGCTTGCTGCCGAAGTTATCGGCGGTGGCAGTGACTGTTACTTGGTCGATACTGTCGATTGGGAAATATACGCTGCCTTTGCCCGGCAGGGTGAGGCGCAGTATGTCCTGGCCGGTATAGGGCGCCGGGGCATTGTATTCAAATTTGCCGTCGGAGGCTACTTCTACCGAGTCGAGTACGTACCAGTGCCCGGCATTATTGGCCTCGATAGCGAGTTTGGTACCTTTGTCGGCTCCCTCTATGTTGCCTTTCACGCCCCAGCCGTCATGGTGTGAGCATCCGGCAAGGGCGAGGACTCCGAGTCCGCAGAGAATGATATGCGACGATTTCATGCCTTTTCAAATTTTTCAGCGATGGCATTTGCTATCTCGGCCATGCGCTCGGGGGCCAGGCTGAGCTTGTGGCGGAAGTCCACATCGGCCTCGCTGTTGATGGGTATGAGATGTATGTGTGCGTGAGGCACTTCGAGGCCGAGGACGACTTCGGCTATGCGCTTGCATGGTATGGCCTCGCGCTGCGCCTTGGCGACACGTTTGGCAAAGAGGGTCAAGGCTGCATATTCATCGTCGGGGAGGTCGAAGATATAGTCTACTTCGTGCTTGGGTACGACCAGCACGTGGCCCTCGGCGAGAGGGTTTATGTCGAGGAAGGCATAGTGGTGCTCGTCCTCGGCAACGCGGTACGAGGGTATCTCGCCTGCGATTATGCGTGAGAAAATCGAAGCCATATCAGAGACCGATTTCGAGGATTTCGAAACGCATCACGCCGGCGGGTACGGTGATATCGACAATCTCGCCGAGCTTGTGGCCGAGCAGGCCGCGCGCGATGGGGGTGCTGATGGCGATTTTCTTTGCCCTGGTGTCGGCCTCGCTGTCGGCTACGATGGTATATTCCATCTCGCTGCCGGTGTCGACATTGCGCATTCGCACGCGGCTTAGGAGCTGGATTTCGTCGGTGGTGAGCTTGCTCTCGTCGATGATGCGGGCGTTTGCAACCAGTTCTTTGAGCTGGGCGATTTTCATCTCCAGCAGGCCCTGCGCCTCTTTGGCGGCATCGTATTCGGCATTCTCGCTCAAGTCGCCTTTGTCGCGTGCTTCGGCGATGGCGCGGCTGATTTCGGGGCGCTTGACGGTTTCCATATAGTTGAGCTCTTCCATCTTGCGGTCGTAGCCCTCTTTGGTCATATAGGTTATTGCCATAGTTTTCAGTTTTTAAATACAGTAAAAAAGAAAGAAGCCCGTACATTGCCTTGCGGCAGCCGAGTCCTCTTTATTAGTCATATCATTTAATTTTCGTTTGCAAAGTTAGCCACTTTTTCATTGCAAACGTCCTTTGTTTTATTAATAAAGGTTAAAATCGCGGAATGTCTCCAAAAATAAGGGGCTTGGCAGTCGCGAAGGCGACGTGTCAAGCCTCTATTGTTTGTGCCCCGAGCGGGACTCGAACCCGCACAGCCTTAATGGCCAAGGGATTTTAAGTCCCTCGTGTCTACCATTCCACCATCAGGGCCCCTTGTTGTGCTGCAAAGTTAGCAATTTTTGTTGATATGACAAAAAATGATTAATTTTGTATTCAAATTTTTTCTACAATGACTCCTAATTCTCAAGATACTGTCCGGCGTCAGCGTAAGCCTTGGGTCGGCAAAGCCATCAAGTGGCTTTGGATATGTTTTTTTGCCTTTGTTGTTTTGTCGGGCGTGTTCTTCGTGATGGTATATAACGGCGTGATAGGTTATATGCCGCCGGTCGAAGAACTTAAAAATCCGCAAGATAAATTTGCCTCGGTCATATATAGCTCTGACGGTGAGGAGCTTGGTCGTTATTTCAGGAATACGGGCAACCGCGTGTATGCCGATTTCGACGAGATTTCGCCCTCGGTGGTCGATGCCCTCATTGCCACCGAGGATGCGCGCTTCAACGACCACGCAGGTATCGATGTCAAGGCCGTGGCCCGTGCTATTTTGAAGACTGTGGTGCTGCGCCAGAAAAACGCCGGCGGCGGCTCTACTATCACGCAGCAGCTTGCAAAGCAGCTCTATACGCCGCCGAGTAGCGGTTTCCTGTCGCGTGCCGTTCAGAAGCCCATTGAATGGATGATTGCCATCAAGCTGGAGCGTTTTTACTCTAAAGAGGAGATACTCAAGATGTATCTCAACCAGTTCGATTTCCTATATAATGCTGTCGGTATCAAATCGGCTGCAAAAGTATATTTTAATAAGGATGCCGCCGACCTCGACACCCTCGAGGCCGCCACGCTTGTGGGCATGGTCAAAAACCCGGCGTATTTCAACCCCGTGCGCCATCCCGAGCGCACGCGCGACCGTCGCAATGTGGTGCTCGACCAGATGTACAAGGCCGGTATGCTGTCAGAGGCCGAGCGCGATGAATTGCAGTCGCGCCCTTTGGTGCTCGATTTCCAGCGAGTAGACCACAAGGAGGGCCTGGCCCCGTATTTCCGCGAAGAGCTACGCCGCATGTTGACCGCAAAGCACCCCGACCGTTCCCAGTACCCGTCGTGGGATACCCAGAAATATATCGACGACTCTATCGCATGGGTGTCAAACCCGCTTTATGGTTGGATTGAGAAGACACGTAAGCCCGACGGTACCAAGTACGACATATACAACGACGGGCTCAAGATATATACCACTATTGACTCGCGTATGCAGCGTTATGCCGAAGAGGCCGTCGACGAGCACATGGCGTCGTTGCAGAGGCAGTTCTTCCGCGAAAAACAAGGCTCGAGTGCAGCCCCCTATACCTCTAATCGCGGCGAGCTTTCCGACGATATGCGCAAGCGCCTCATTCGCAACGCCATGAAACAGAGCGAACGAGGCCGTGTCGCACGTGTTGCCGGTTTGTCTGAAGACGAGCTGCGCCGACAGTTCGACACCCCGGTCGAGATGACGGTCTTTAGCTATGCCGGTCCTGTCGACACGGTCATGACACCGATGGATTCGATGCTCTATACCAAGTCGTTCCTCCGTGCCGGTTTCATGTCGATGGACCCGGCCACCGGTTTCGTAAAGGCATATGTCGGAGGCCCCGATTTCCATTTCTTCCAATATGACATGGTGTCGACCGGTCGTCGCCAGGTCGGTTCGACCATCAAACCATTCCTATATACTTATGCGTTCGAGACCGACGAGTTTACACCCTGTTCGCAGTTGCTCAACGAGCAGCCTACGCTCTACGATGAGAATGGGCGCGTGTGGCAGCCGCGAAATTCAGGAAAGGCGCGCGTGGGCGAGATGGTAGACCTGCGGTGGGCATTGACGAACTCCAACAACTGGATTTCGGCCCGTATTATGGACCGTCTAAGCCCGGCAGAGCTCGTGAAGCGCATGCACAGCTACGGCATCACTGCCAAGCTGCCTGCGGTCAAGTCGCTGTGTCTCGGCCCGGCAGAGGTGTCGGTAAAGGAGATGGTAACAGCTTATAGTGCCTTTGCTAACAAGGGTATGCGTTCCGACCCGGTCTTCGTTACCGCCATCGCCGATGCAAACGGCAATGTTATAAGCGATTTCGCGCCTTCACAGATGGAAGTCATTACCCAGAAGGGTTACTACCGCATATTGTCGGTGCTCCTCAATGTTGTCGACAGTGGTACGGGCAACCGCCTCCGTCGCGCACCGTTCAATATCACTGCCCAGATGGGTGGCAAGACCGGCACGACCAACGATAACGCCGACGGCTGGTTCATGGCATTTACTCCCGACCTCGTTTCCGGTACGTGGGTCGGCGGCGAGGAGCGTTATATACATTTCAATAATATGGCCCAGGGCCAGGGTGCGTCTATGGCACTGCCTATATATGGTAAGTATATATCTAAGGTTTATGCCGACCCTGCATTGCACTATTCGCAAGAATCTCGCTTTGAGTTCCCGGGCAATATCAATCTTTGCGAAGGCGAACTCGGGGCTTCTGACGAGTCTGAAACTGTCGAAGAAACCATTTCTGGCGCATTCGATTGATTAACCGGCCCTAAATTTGTGACGTCCAAACGAATGAAACACCCGTGTTGGCGGTAAAGTTCGCGGCGGAGTGTTAAAAAAGTGTTAAACTGCCATGAAAATTTGGTGGTGGAGGAAAATGGGCGTAACTTTGCACTCGCTTTCGGGGAGCAACCCCGACAGGCAGTGAAAGAGAACATTGAAACGATTACAATAGACTAAGAGTAGTACAAGAGCATTCGCAGGCCGCTTCTTACGAGGCAGGCCGCGCGGAAGTCTCAAGTCAATTCTGACAGCTCAATAGCGTCCGGGCCAAACGAACGAAACGGCGTCTTGCACAGGTAAAGACAAAACAAAGAGTCTTGCCGAACTTTCAATAGAAAAGAAAAACAAGACATACAACAACGAAGAGTTTGATCCTGGCTCAGGATGAACGCTAGCGACAGGCTTAACACATGCAAGTCGAGGGGCAGCGGGGACGAGGGCTTGCCCTCGTCCGCCGGCGACCGGCGCACGGGTGAGTAACACGTATGCAACCTGCCCCCTGCAGGAGGATAACCGGGAGAAATCCCGACTAATACTGCATAACGCGGCGGAGGGACATCCCTCTGCCGCCAAAGGAATTTATTCCGGCAGGGGATGGGCATGCGGCGCATTAGCTAGTTGGCGGGGCGACGGCCCACCAAGGCGACGATGCGTAGGGGTTCTGAGAGGAAGGTCCCCCACACTGG